>OGTC01000005.1_pt1 | contig 228881 bp, 111 predicted proteins | sample 1574531 | NCBI WGS metagenome assembly OGTC01 (sample SAMN03295859, study PRJEB24534) | human gut metagenome | isolation source: fecal sample 2 from infant 9 | host: Homo sapiens | place: USA: Pittsburgh, PA | collected 2014-07 | reverse complement strand
GGCAGGGGATAGGGGGTAGGCACAACTTTTACCAATCGACTTCTTTCATTCAACCCACTGGTGTGATTCTTTTTCTCTCATAAACAAACGCTAGACAGAAAAAACAGTTAGTAAGAACTAGTACATACCTGTTGGAATAGCTAACACTTGAGTCACTATCTGATCTTATAGTTTGCGGCTTTATTGGCCTTGAATAGCCATTGCTTGGACGATGGTCACTAAAATTGCCAATGAAATGTGACCCCTGACCGTTGGAACTACCGCCACTGTTGATTCTACTATATCTTCTAGCATTCTTACCATAACCACCAATATTGCTATCTAATGATGCGTTATTATTTTGATAATAACTAAGAATCTTGTTGGGGCTGACTTGTGAATCAGTTTCTGCTTCACCATATAGCTCTTCATCATCATCACTACCATCGACAAACTGTCTATTCTTAGCTACCCACTCATCAAAATGAGCTGATGATGTTGATTGGTTACTCAAGGTTGATGCCTTACGAGGGCTGTGAGCATAATGCTTGGCTAGTATACTGTTATGACTGTTGTTTGTATTCTGGTAGCCTAATCCATGTTGCGGTATCTGAAGCAGCAGCAGTGAAGACTGAGGTTGTACCGGTGCTGGAGATGGCTGGTATTGTCTGAATGGGTTATTGGACGACAATCTGCGCAATGAGTCGCTTGACGAGTAGGAGTGATTTGGTTGTTGATACATCCGTTGTGTTCAAGGGAGAAGGGTGTAGAATATGATACAGTTTTTTTGATTGATAAGGTGTTGTTGTTGAGGGATACTTTGATGTGGAGTCAAAAATATTATCTACTGGTGTTGCAGGATTATATAGTGGAAGGTGGCGAGTAAATTTCTGATTCCCTATAGTCTCAACCTAGTAACGTTGAACCTTTAATGATCTATCTGATTACCACTTGATGACTAAGAACGATGAATCAGACGTGTAATGTTGGAAACTGAAAATTGGATCTTGAAGAAAAAAGGATTAGCAGATTTCAAAAACAGACGAAGAAAAAAAAAAAAATTATATAATTTTGTTTCATTGTATTGTTTATTATTTTTAAATTTTGTTTAAGCTTTAACTCAATTGTGAAAGCAAAAGTTCGTATGCAGTAATACATTCAAAAGAAAACCCACCGTGTGTTCAATCAGTATCTATCAACGATTACAACTAGAAAAATTCTGTCTAGTTTATCCAAAATAGAGGAAGAGGGACCGGGATGTAGTTAATCTAACGAACGCCAATTGACTCTGTATAAATGCAATTCACGAATGTAAACAGGGGAGGCACACTGTTAAAGCTTCAGATACTGTCTATGACGGCGGGGTTACTTTTGCTGTAGGTGATGTTTCTGGAGACTCTACAGTCGCTCTTGTGTGCCCATTACACTTTGGCTTAATAGATACCTCACTTCATTGAGCACAATTTAGTAACATTCGAGCTGGAAATAAAGCACCCTGTGCGCAGATCTACCCAATTAACGCCACCTTTCGCAACAAAGCATCTAGTGATAGCCGTTCAGTTATTTTAGAACGTTACGCGCTTTAAATAGGGGGGGGGGTTCTTATTTTTTTTCTCTTTTGGGACAAATTGAATCTAGACCTGTGCTTCAATTTTCACACACAAATCTTTTACCCATACCTCCAACAAAACTAAACTTGTTTTTCGCTTGATGGTAGTTTAAAAACGCCTGTCTTTGTTTCAATTTTGACAACTATGTCAATTAGAGAGAGAAAATTTTAACCAGATTGGGTCAAAATTGCACTAGTGAAATATGAAATTTGGAAATTTAACTTTGTGACATGACGCGTCAGTCTCGAAAATTAATTTCTATATTGTTAAATATTACGTAAGACGTTATATAATTGTAGGGTTGTTATTTTGTTTTATTGCAACGCAATACATTTTCACGATATTGATTGTAGTTGGACCATCAACAGTATTGCCATAACGAGCAGCTATAGTTGATTCGAACGTGGGGGGAGAGATAGAGGCGATTATTACAAGCTCATAGAAACCGGTCCGTTTGGAATGGGTAGTATGTGGAGCTACAGTTTCAACACATAGTGCATCAGACTTGCTCTCTCTTCAAAATGAACTCCAAGTCCAATCGGTTGGCATTTCGCCAACAACGCTCATTTTTCGTTCATCATCATCATCATCTGGTTGAGCACCTAAATCATCCACTTCGACACCACCATTACTTCTTCTAGCATCACCTCTTTTTGTAACACTACGTATACTCAATCGCTTGAACGCGTGTGTTGTAATTTCATAGTCAAATAATTTGGCATCATTGAGATAGGGATTCTCAACAACAGCAACACAGGAATCAATCTTGGTCAGCTCTGTGTCGACTTTATTTAGCAAACTTGCAATATTTGCTGGTTTGCTGATTTCAATAACTAGTGTCTCATAAAGGGCCGTACATTTATGACATGTCTTTGTAGTGTGAGCTGAGGAGAAGATCCCACTAGCTGTCGCTGTTGCTGATGCAATCGGCACAACAAAGTTGGCATTCTTATCTATAATCGGAGTCATTACTGGGTTGCTTCCCCTTTCTGATTTTGCCACAGGTGTAATCGACGACGCGGTAGTTGTTGACGAAAAAGATATTGATGTGGGGGTAAACGACGACGATGAAGACGACATTGAACATTCATCACTACCGCTTCCTATATCCAAACACAGCTTGCAAAAGACCAACCCACAAAACCGACAATGATGTCTCCTTGGAACATCATAAATCATTGTAACGAGAGGACTATGAAACGGTCGAAGACAAGCCATGCACGCATCGGTTGCACTATTGGATTGCCAATGTTTGTGTGTTGGCTCGTTGGATATATTGATGTTATGTTCATTTATGGTGAAAACTGTGTAAGTTGAAGAAGTAGCTCTGTGCTGCTTCACGTATAAAGCTTGTTGTTGCTGCTGTGATTGGAGTTGTACCTGATGATGTTGTTTCTGAGGCTCCACTCGTAGAACTGCTGGCGTCATCATTGGTTTCTTCATTTGATACACTTGGTTTAATTTCTGGTTAGAGTCTTTTCGATGATGCACCTTGGGAAAACTTGGTTGATTCTTAAGTCTAGGGCAATTCCTTTCCTCACACTGTGACGTGCTATTCTCATTGTCAGAGCAAATCTGGTGAGTAAAGAACTGATCTTGTTTAACTTCATAAATGCAATTATTACGGGTAAATTCCTCAAGTAGTTTAGTCTCATCGTTTTTGGATACGATTTGATTCGGAGTGGAGTAGCGTCTAGTTGGTTGATTGATATCAAAAACAGCTGGGGTGTATTCCACATCCTCGTTAGGAGCATTTTCATTGATAGAATACTTCTCTTGGCTTTGCACTACTGTCTCAAATGATTCACTGCGATTGGCCTCTGGTTTATTCTCATATATGTAATGACTACTCATTTGTGGAAACCGTATCCTCTCATCATAATCATCAGGTAGTATGATCTCTGGTTGTTGTTGTTGCTGTTGTTGTGGTTGGCACAAAAGTGAAATTTGTGATTGCCTTGGGGTGATTGATCTGCTTTGAGTTCTTGATGTATTGCCACCTATGACGGTAGTGATATTCAGTTTTATCTCTCCCTCACAACATCTCCTGTCATCTATGGGCTTCTTCAGAAACGAAAATGGTGGAAGCTCCTCCAAATCGAGATTCTTGCGATTAGGATCTTTTAATGGATCATGACCTTTTTCTTCACTTGAGGGCGTTGTGGCTCCAGTGCCGAATGAATTTGTGAGACGGCTATGGCCATCAAACGTGCCGCATAAAATTTGCGAGGGAGTAATTACAATCAGTGATTTCCTCCTGGTTCCAACTTTGTTGGTTGGTGCTGGTGAGTGATGAGATGGTGACGTGACCATAGTATTAGACGATCGGGTACTTGTTTCCAACATCGTGGTATGTATTTTTGAGGAAGCTCTCTCTTTTAGGAAGTTTAAATAAGGGGGATATATATCTTTTTGCACTCTTTATATCAACAACTGACCATCTGTCACAATAGCAAACGAAGTTTGATTAAGATTATCTTTTGGATGTTGTTAGTTAATCAATCAACCAATTTTGTGTAATTATTGGCAATTTATGATAAGACCGAAATTTGAGGCGGCCAGAACTCCTCGGTAGTGCATACCACAACTAGATTAAGGCGATTCGACGAACTTCCCAGACAATGACGCTGTTGAATCTTTTTTTGGCGAAAACGAGATGCTGTGTAGCATGCTATGCCTTGCTTTTCCAACTCCATTAAGGGGCCGTGTTATCTTATTTTCTTGATCAAGGTTTTATCTGATATGGAAAAAAAAAATCTTTATCACCATTCCCTTTATTGCTGACTGATTTTCAAGTCCAGTGTGTCTAGCAACACACTTATATCATATCAATATAGTTATGATAACACTACAAACTTAGGTCGAGAAATTTTTCACCGTGTATCACAAAATTCTTTCAAGATCGAGATATGCTTTTTTACACAAAATAAAGAATGAGTTAGTAACATATTACGTAACAGAGATAAAAGTCAATGGAATGACAAGATTTGATTGGTCAAGAGAAGGATGTAAAACGTACACACGTACAATTCAGATTCTTCTGTACAATCAAATACACAAAAAACCCACGATGAGGGTTCTAACACTCCATCTCTTGGTACTTCAAAAGCTTTTTTGCAATATTGTGTCCTTAGAGTTCTCCGGTAGGACTATCTGTGTTCTGAGATGCAATATGCACAATTTTCTATATCTGATGGAGCCACTAGAGTTCCTGTCGATCTCCCCTTACTGTAGACTTCAAGAAGTTTTTTCGCAGCCTTTAATCAAAGTGGGGTCTAGTAGGCGAAGGAGATACCAAGAATGGGCTTCACACTGCTTTTTAACCTGAAGCAATGGCTCGTTGCATAATGACAGCGGCTTAACCACGGACTGATGTGGCTTTTGTCCTCTTCACGTTGTACAAAAGTGACGTACATCAAGTCAACGTCAAGCCATTCACTTTCAACAATTCCGTGATTCTTCCAGAACAGAGATTGTCTACAAAGCGTTCTCTGAGGGCGATGCCACTCTCCGGAGCTAGGCAGTGTCACAGGAACGACTACTTTTTTAGCGCATTTTCCAAAGTAATTATTGTATATTTCTTCAAACAAAAATCAATCTTTAAGAACAACGTATAAGGCGTGTAAAATACCTGGGAACCAAACAAAGATACAGAGCAAACAATTCAACCAAAAGGAAGGTCCCAAACCATCCTTCATGAAAACGGCCAATGGTGGTAAGAAAATGGCAAGGATAATAGCAACAATCTTTTCTGAATCCATGGTTTACTATTTATATTTTATGGAGTTTGAGTCTAACTGGTAATGTAAAACGGGCAGTCTTGAGTAAAGCTAGCTTGTGTCTTAGCGGAGGTTACGGTAAGAACAACGTGTATATAATGTATCTTTTTCTATGTGTGTCAATTGGTTTCAGCAATGGAACTTCTATCGAGTAGTAAGAGGTTGTTGACTCGAATTGGCGAATGGACGAAGGGGCACTTATATGTGTGTAATCCAGCAAACTTGTATTCTCTCGATGGTTTCGTTGAATTCATTTCTAATTTTTTTGTTGTTCATTAGGGAAATTTTAATCAACTTATATTGATATTTATATACAGGAAAACATTGTTTACCTTTTGTGTGCACATCAGCATACGATGACTAAAGTGTATATGTATCACATACATTGTTAATTCAAAAAAATCACTCAAATTGAAAAAGACCACGCTTTTGCGCAGTGTATAACATTGTAACTCGGCAATTGAGAATTAGACTTTGTAGTTACAGTCATCCTCCATGCACGTATCCATTTGAAAGTACAACGGTCTTGGCAGTTACTAAGGGCAGTGGATTGTTTTACACGAATTGCAGCATTCGCTTCCAACTATTTTGTTGCTCTTTTGACCTTACTTTGTATTGGAGCCTGAAAACCATAGCTCTTGTTTACGGCTTCAGCTTATACTACACCCAGGCGGGGAAGCCAGAAGTAACTCTTTTCAGGTACATTTTCTTAATACTCTTTTGCGTAGATTGCGCTGTGGAATCTACATTACTCATTTACTCCAGAAATCTACAAACTCCGTTTCTGCGTTTACGTGACTCTTCAGCTTTCTTTACCATCCACGGTCACTCAATTTTTTTTTTTTTTCATATTTCGGAACTAATGGTTTCGAATTTTGTGTAAGAGTCACTGACGCAAAATATTAAGCTATCCTCCGCCGGCACCTCATCCAATTTATTTTTTTCCCCGAGATTTCCTTTTTCGAAATGGGGCACAGACAAACCGATACGGTTGAAATTTTCGAGGCATCTGCGCATGTCAGCTTGATGTAATTCCACTTAATGGAGCAGTAAATTTTGCAGCAACTTCTTCTTGACAGGACTAATCTGAGACTGTGCAACAATGTTTATCTCTCTTTGGCTGCGGCGGAGATAGTACACATTCAAACGACATATTTATCATATATACATTCGATGGGACCCTCATTCAAATTAAATACCTTAACAAAAATTGCTTGAACCACGCGATTGCTAGGTACAGCGTTAACGACGACACCAGCACCGTTGCTATTACCTTCGTATACGACAATCCTGTCACCACACGCAACGCTTCAATAACATAGATGAATCCAATGACATCAAATGTTCGATATGGTATTGAAATATCGTACGGCCAAATCAATGTCAATATACGAAATAATTTTACCGACCCAGACGTCATAATTGTTAATAGAAGTACTGCAGTTGTGTATCCCCATTGATCATATCGAGATATCACGGTGTTTTGCTCATTTCCAAATCCATACTGCCATCGTAAAATCAATTGCATCATGACGTTGAATATCACATGACGTAAACTGATGACAGCAATAAAAAACGAGTATTGATCAATCAAACTCTGTCGTAGTATCAATTGCATCATCCCATAATCATCATCTTGTTGACCAAATTGACTCTTTTCATACGTTGCCCAAGTTAAGTACACATCAAATAGTATAATCAAAGTGACTAATCGAATCAAATTTTGATACTTTAAGCTCCAACCCGTATGGTTTCTGATTTGCCATTCGGTCACATTATATGATAGATGTCGGTAAGCTGCCTTTTTCAAAAGTAGAATATCAAGAAACAAAATGACGGCATCGTATTCGATATACTTATCGCAAATCTTGTTGCATGATTCACAAACGGTCAATTTAACATATTGACTCTTGTATTTAGAATATAAAGCCGGTATATTGGGATTTCCACATTCAATACAAATCATATATTGCAGAAAGCGTAACTGTTTAATGTGTATCCTAGTTACCATTTTTTTTTTCTTTTAATATATTGCACACTTGTCGCAACCATTAGGCCGTTTTTGATGCAAAATCGTAACATCGTTAAAATAACTCTATCTATACACATAAAGAATAATAAATAGTAAATAAATACTATATAGACTAGATAAGAGATTAAGATATATGCAAATATAAATATATATCCATGTATCCCTATCTATATCTTATCCCTAAACACATAGTTCCGGGGGAGGAGGTATATCTGGAATATGACCCAACTCGAATGCAGGTGCTTTGAATGCTTCTTGTGCTGCCAAACTCAACTTAGAAAGCAGAGTCGACACATCACCAGGCTTCGCTATTGCACTGGCTTGTGTCGATGTAAATGAGCCATTAGTATTCCCAACACTTGTAATGCCAAATACCAGCAGAGAAGTACCCTGCTGTCCTGGCTGATTCGTTGCCGAATTTGAGGCGAATGGATTCTGTACCGCTGTTGAGGCAAATGGCGACAGCATTGTCAGATCGGGCTTCACCTGTCCAAAGGGTGGTTGAGACAGCATTATGTTTGGTTGTTTGAATGCGCTAGTTGATGAAGTTTGGGAATTTGATGTAGACGCCGCACCAAACGGTGAAGCAGATGGTTGCTGTTGTTGAAATGGATTCGACGCAATAGCACTAAATGGGGAAGCGGTGGAGGCATTGGGCGCGGTTGAAGAATTGAGGGCAGACGTTTGTCCAATTGTGTTAGAAGGAGCATTTCCAAATGCCAGTGGCTGAGATGATTTTGCATTACCAAATCCACTACTTCCAAACCCATCATTTCCAAATCCACTACTTCCAAATCCACTACTTCCAAACCCGCTACCACCAAAGGCGGACAGTGTACTTGCTTTATTGCCCAGTCCGAACGCAGATGATGCCGAAGGATTACCAAACCCTAAACTCGTTGAATTATTGGCGCTGATGTTACCAAACGCCCCACTGGCAGTTTCTTGATTTTGTGTAGACCCAAATGCTGATGTAGTTGCATTAGTTTTATTGCCAAATGCCGATCCCGTGTTGGTATTCAGAAATGCACCAAAGGGACTTGATTGTGACGGAGTTTTGCCTTGAGTTCCGAATGCCAGACTGGCATTGCTATTGTTATTGGTGCCAAATGCTGAACTCCCAAATCCTGCATTACCAAATCCTGCATTACCAAATCCTGCATTACCAAATCCTGCTCCATTGCCAGTGGCTGTCGGTGCTGATTTACCAAATCCCGAACTTCCAAACCCTGAGCTGCCAAATCCCGAGCGTCCCTGTGTCGAGTTGCCGAAACCTGAACTGCCGAAACCTGAACTGCCAAAACCGGAGCTTCCAAAACCGGAGCTTCCAAACCCTGAGTTTCCAAACCCTTGACCCGAATTTGCAGTTGTGGCCAAGCCAAAAGCAGAGTTCGATGACTTCGAATTCGTTGCAAATGGGTTTGATTGGTTCCCAAATGCGCGAGATGATCCAAACATGGTTGACTTCCAGGTTCTTCGCTTTCCCTCTCTCTATGCTATTTTTTTTTTGTCTCTTTGCGCACACAAAATATATCTACGTCAACTTACTCAACTGTATTCGATTCTACCATTCTCTACCTTCTATTTTGATTAGTTCTACATTCGTTTGTTAAAAGTGACACTTTTTGCAAACATATGCCATACGCGTCACGATAGATTCGTTTCATCTCTTCCACTACCTCGGTCTTGGTTTTCGATCCATTACATATATCCTGTAACGAGTTTTCCAACGCTTTTCGAAGAAATGGCTTCGATAGAGAGATTCCGTTAAACTCCATTTTGTCAAAGCCTTCAATAAGTCCAATCCCTAACGGTGAAGGCTCAATGTAATCAATTTTGTTCCGTTTCATCTTGGTGACGTATTTCCGTGACATAATTTTATCTATATGTTCTGCAATTGTTGCATCAGTACCGATACCGTTTGCATCCATCAAGGCAATTAGTTCAGGCTCAGTCATTAATTGTGGTGGACTGGTTCGACCTTCTTTCATCAACCCACTCGAGATTTTCACTTTTTCACCTTCATGAAAGCCGGGCAACAGTTTAGAACTTTCCCATTTCTTGTATGTGAATATGTCAAGGTAATTCCTCTCGGTAACCATTAATCCACTTGTAGTGAAAAACTCATCTCCCCATTTCAATGTAGCCAGAGTTAACATACCCTTAGCGTCTTTGGAACAACAAGCCAAGAATCGTCGTACAACATATTCATACACCTTCTTTTCATTGGTAGTTTGTAATGAATCAATAGAAACGTAGTTTACAGGATGAATTGCCGGATGTGCATGATCATCGTGTGATCCGTTTCTTGGTTGCTCGTGACCATTGTTTAGTAATCCTTCACTGTATGGCCCCCATCGAGGATCTTGTTTCTGCTTCTCAAATATGCCTTTAAAGTCCATCGTGGGAGGATATTTGTCGGTCTCGGTTCTAGGATACGATAAAAAGCCTCGGTTGTACAACTTCTCGGCAGCCTCGAGGGTGGCCTTTGCAGACATTTTGAAATACTTGGCACAATCCTTTTGCAACTCAACTGTGGTGAGTGGTAAAGGACGGTAATTTGTGGTTTGCTTCGTTTCCAATTTGGTGATCTCGCCCTGTTCGTGCTTGAGACATCGCTCATACATAAGCAAGACGTATAGTTTATCAAAAATGTGACCCTTGACCCAGCTAAACGTGGTTCTCTTACTTTCTTTTCGCAACATCGGTTCAATATACCAGAATGGTTCTGGTTTGAAATTCTTTACTCTTTTGTACCTATCAACAACAAACCCAAGCGTGGGAAACTGGCATGTACCATAAGATGCTATATCCTTCTTATCAATAATATTGTTGAGTTTCAAATTGTCTGTTAAAAGTCGCGTGAAACTGGTACCAACTCTAAAATCAAGTTCCATACGGCACGATACTGCAGATGCTGCTTTCATATCTAGTGATATGGGAGACTTTGCTGCCCGTAGTATATGATTTCTCTCAAGGTGGGAAAACTTGCTTCTCCAAACATCAGTGAGTAAAATCCTATTATTTCCCTTCCTTGCCGCATCAAATATCTCTTTGCCAATAAATTCACCTTCGCGATCACAATCTGTCCATATCATCAATTTGTCAGCATTCCTTGCCTCCTTTGCTATATTGTCAAACACGTCTTGTTTGGTTATTTTTGTTACAATCTCAGCTGTAAAGAGTCTTTCTGCTGCACATTTACCCCATTGGTACTGTGGTGGGAAATCAAGATTCGTAATATGACCCACAACCGATGTCATTGTTACGTCACAGAGGCCACGATCGGGGAAAGCAAATTTGAAGTCGTAGTTCTTGATGTACTTGTTTTTCGAAGTTCTGACCTGCACTCTGCCTCCTCCTAGAATATTTGCCACTTCCTTCGCAATTGATGGTTTCTCCGCCACACATAGAATCTTCATAAGTTGGTTGCGACACTTTGAGGACTGTTGGTAGGTTTTTGGTTCTAGGATATCCTGATTTGGGTTGATGCGTTACGGTATTTTTTGTTTGGTTTTTTTTTGGTAACGCGTACGCCACAAAGTTTACATGGATCATCGAAGATGGACTATTTGATACCAGAGCAAAGCTACAATCGAATAAGTGAAGAGTGATCTGATGTGATACGAAGTCAGCCTTGTTTGAGAGTGGTGAAATAAAAAAAGAAGACTAAATTACTTATTAGTTTAGATTCCTGCGCTGTTTTCAAACCCCCTTTACCTTAGAGACACCACTCAATTTCGCCAATCCGTATCGATAGCTATGTAAACCCATGCCTCGAAACCTCTTGAAGTGTCACACAGGTAATACATTTTGTATTGGCAAAATAAGTCACAGATCTATCCCAGGGAAATCTTTTGTGTTACAAATGTGGATCCTTTAGAAATCAAACAAAAAAGATAAATGATAACCAATATCAACTTACACTATATCCGCATCCATGGACAATAATGATTATGAGTCAATAAATCTAGCATCAACTCTCAAAAGTGAGCTAAATGCAAAGTCGCCGAGTAGACATTCCCTTTATCATCAAAAGGTTCCAGTTTCAGAGAGTGAAAGCTACGATGATGACGAATTTGAACATGATCCCGAAGAGTTTATAACAGATAACCACAATGACATAAAATACGAACATATCCATCGAGAACATATATTGCTTTACGATAAACCAGACGAACAATTGGCGGAATCGAATAATACTTTGACATTGGGACTGCTACATCTATCCGAGCTTGTGCCCCCGCTAGCAAACCAAAACTTCGATGAACCAACAAAACATCTTTCAGAACAAATAAGAGAACTTGAGAACAACTTGGTCGAATACTCACAAGTGTACAGTACACTTTTGAGAGAAGGAGACTCTAATGTGGCCGAAATTAGGTCAAAAGTTCTGCGAATCTTTCATCAATTATCCGAGTGCTACTTTTCATTAAATGAGCTATACTCGAGGGATGCATCGTATACAAAGTCTGTACATACCTACTTTGACACCTGGAGACTGAAACGAGATAGGATTTTACAAAAAATTCAGAGGACAAAGAGTGTTGAAAGTAAGCACGGTGCCAAGCTTGCTGGATTATTAAATGAGTCTACTAGTGTTGATAACGAAATAAAAGAGCTTCAAAGTCGAATAGCAGCATTGAATGAGAAGAAATCGCTTTTGTCCAAAGAGATAGAGGACACTACCAGTGTTTTGGAAAGTCGAACCGCTCTATATGGAGAAAACTTGCGCTACTTGGAACTGAGAGGGAAAGAAGTATTGCTCGAGTATTTACAGAACAACGGCTTACCCGAGTCTGACTTTACATCTTTGATCAAGGAGCAAGCTATAGACCTTTCATTTGAATTTCCTAAAGAGTTAAACAACGTAAAGGAAATTGAGATGGAACATGAAAATGCTACTGCACAATCCGCCACTCATTCTACCTCTATTCGCGATTCCAAAACAGCTTCATCTATAGGGATGAAGCCCTACGAACCACCTTTGGAACCGGCTCATTTGCTTACAAATGATGACTCCCTACTAAATCATGGTCACGGTCCTACAGCATTTGAAAAAGGGTACGCTATTGGTGCTCAAAATTCAAGAATCTTTAAAAGTCAAGTTCAGAGCCTCATTCACAAAGTTGTTCTGCATGTTCCGCAAAGGAGCCAATTGCCTCAGATACAACCAAATAGGACGCTAACTACGACATTGGATGTTGAGCCCATAACCACTTTTTTACGGCTACGAGTGGACGCCTTAAACGATTTGGTCATGAGCACATCTAAAACAGCTGCATCTTACCATGGCTGTGATAACCAATGGAATCTAGTGCAACAGATATTGGCGTCACAGGAGGAAAAAGTTGAATCAATTTTGAAAGAGTCTACGGTCGACGCGGACACTATGCCAGTTATTCAAACCTTGATGCAAACGCGTGATAAATTAGAGCTGGCCGCCACATCTATCTCGCTACTACATCTGGGAGGAATATTGCTGCAATTAGTAAGTGATGAAATCAACGCTGTGAATGAAGCCTTCACAGTTGTGACGAAAGAAGGACATAATACAAGGTCCAAACAAATGAAGCAGAGTTGAAAAGTGTATTGTATATATGGGAATTTTGCGTAAATTAATGCAGTTTCTATTCTTTAATGCTAAACTCATTTCTTCGAGGGTGGTCTCCTCTTTATAAACAAGTTTGGTGTCTTGGGCTTTGGTGGGAGAACAATGCCCGATGACGTTGGACCAAGAGGTCGCTTTGGAAGCGTACCCGACAGAGATGGATTGGGTTCTTTGGTCGCGTTGAAATTATTTTGTGTTTTGTTTCCATGCTGATTCTGTGGGAGCAACAGCACAGGTAGCCCAACTGTTCCTGGTGACTTGTTTGTTTGTATATTAGCAGTGGCCACTGATACCGAGTTTCCGGGTCTGAGTGGAAGCGTCCCACTAGAAGTTGGACGTATAGAATTGGCTGAGCTTTCTGGATTAGGTATTGGAGGTAGATGGCCACCATTTCGGACACCATTCGGTTTCTTTGGAAGCCCTTCTTGAGGTCTTGTCTTTTGTTTCTTATTCTTGAACTGTCCATCATCCTTTTGAAATCTTTTCGATGGTCTATCAATGGGATTGAACGATGATGCAGATGCATAAGTACTCAAAAATCCAGAGTAAGCCTTTGTCACCGCAATTCTTTTCTCAGCATCCTCTATTAATCGTTTCCACACCTCGTCTCTGGCTAAAGAATTTTTGTTACCTAAAATCCACAACGTTGTGCAAGCTCGAGTAAGTGCCACATTCATACGACGTATATCGCTTAAAAACCCAATACTTCCATTAGCACTAGCTCGAACACAAGACATAATGATGATTTCTTTCTCCTGGCCTTGAAAACCGTCAACTGTGTTGAAATCTATTTCGTTGAAGATAAGTCTCCCAAAGGCTCGCTCAAACACCCTCTTGATTGTTTTGATTTGCTCTTTATACGGTGAAATTATACCAATTTTACCAGCGATATCTTTCTGTGGAACCATTGTCATCATTTTCTGCACCAACTGCAAACAGACATTGGCTTCTTCTGTGTTGTACAATGAACGGGTCAACTCATTCTTCTCATGTCTACTAACAATGTCAAAAAACCTGTACGGAGACAATGGATCAACCAGGTGCCAGGGTCGTGTGTTTTTTTCTTGCATTCCAGGACCGTCAATCAATTTTGACTGATAAAACTCAGCACTTGGAAACTTTGAAATCATTGGGTGCATTCTATACTGGGTATTCAACAAGTAAATGGAGTCGGGGTGATTTTTTTGCATTCTCACAAACAAACTCTGATCGTAATTGAGTGACGCTGCTGTCTGAGACAACACTGTTGGTGGTAATTGATTCGGATCACCAACCATGATACACCTTCTGCAACCATATCGAAGTGGAATAATTGCAGCCAGCTCTGAACACTGACAAGCTTCATCGATAATCACCTGATCAAAAGTTACGGCTAGATTCGCAACCAAATCGTGTGCTGATCCAGATAGAGTGGCGCACAAAATGTTGGCCTCCGACAATATACGAGCTTGGATATTTCTTCTATCAATTTCCTTGTTTCGGTACGCGATAGAAGTTCGCTCTCTCTGTTCGTCAAGCTTTTTAGCCAATTCGCTTCTTTGTTTGTTGATCTCTCGCAACTTTTGCTGAACATCGTCTCTCTCCTTTGAATCCAAAGTTTCATCATTAAGTCTCGATCTGAGCGTATCTCTTTCTTGTGTCTTTTTGTTAAGTTCGGGTCTCAAGTTTTGATCTGTTGCAACATCGACTTGCTTAGTTTGCAACTCTTTGTCAACCAATTCTTCCAATGTCAAGTCTCTCACTGCTTGATTTATGGCATCACTTCGTCCAAGTCTAACAACCTTTAACGGCATATTCTCCCCTTTCGAATTCCGAACACCATTTCTCAATCTCACCACCAATTCATCAACAGCTGCATTACTGGGGGCACATATCAAAATTTTGGCCCTCGAAGAAGGGGAAGCTGATTTGGATGGTGCCTCGATAGCTTTCTCATTGACCCCATGAGACAAGGAATACCCCACAATACCCAAAATAGTCTTTGTTTTTCCCGTACCCGGTGGCCCCTGTATTAATGAGAATCCTTCACTTTGGTAAGAGCCAATTATGGCTTTCGCTTGCGACATGTTGACATCGAAATGTTTATACATTTGTTCCACGTCTTTGTCATCCACTTGCTTAGGAATAGCAGGAGTAGCCAGGATTATTGAATCGACCAAGTCGTAGTACTGCAATCCATGCAAGGAAGAAAATTCCCTTTCTACAGTTACCATTTGCATCACCCTCATACCAAGAATGGTTGCCTTGGGTGCTAACATTCCCACTAATGGCGAGCTCTTTGCAATTCTTAAAGTCACATCGGAGTACTCAGGGTTGACGTGCTTGATTTCCCTAATTTTTGCCAAACAGCACGGTGTATTGGGAGACTTTATATATTGTCTTCTCTCTTTGGGTTGCACGATTGATTCGTTGTCACATGCAATTACTAGCAAGTCATTATCTGTCAACTTTCTATTCTCGATTGTCTTCTTGCTCATTGACGTGAATATATCAAAAAACCCATCTACTGAGGTTCTTGTCCCCACAAGAATCTCAAAAGGATCCTCGTCAATAGTGTCTCTCGCCGATTGTATTTGTTGCCAACATTCAAGCATAAACAACGGCTCCATGATCGACACATACTCTTTCACGTCTTTGTAAGTGTCTTTGACTTTCGAGTATGCTGATTTGTCATGAGTCGGATAATCGTTACGAAGATTGTAATTCCACGGCAAGATTGTTTGATATAATGGTTTGAGATCAACATTCAATCTCAATCTCATTTTCTCTTTCTCCAGTTTTTCTGTCTGTGCTTTCTTTCTTGGCATTCTATCAATCAGACTAATCACCTTTCCGTTCAAGTCAACCTCGGTTATCTTGGAAACTTTCTTTTTGGTAACGAACAAGTCGCTAGTATCAATACCGCCATCATCATCATCGGACGAGTCCGATGTCACCTTCTTTGCTCTTAGAGTATTCAAGGATCTGCCAATCACTGGAGATGCCTTCTTTGAATTGAAACCGGCCGGACGTGGAGGAGCTGGTGCGTGAATTGGTACTTTAGCAGGCTTGGCAGCAACTCGTGAATTGTTGAGTTCTCGACGAATGTTGTCGAGACTATTTAACCCTTTAACCTCCTTCGGTGGCGGCGGCGCAACAGGAGGCTCGCTTGAAATGTGTCCAAACTTTGCCAATGTTTGCTGTTGCTTGGTACCTGTCGAGGATTTCGCCGCGACGGATGGTGACACTTCCTTAATGAATTCAACTTTCGACTTCTCTTTCGAGGTTGATTCCTCAACAATCTTATTCACCAAATCCTCGTCGACTGACTTGGCGCGCGCAATGATCTCATTTCTTTGCTCGTCCGTTAGTTTGTTGTTGAATTTTTTAGCTTTTACACCAAAGCTTGCAAGTTTCTGAATAATTTCCAGGCCCATTACAAACTTCCTGTCCTTGGCCAAGTCAAATACTTTGAATACAAGATCAACACAAGAATTCAAAAGAGGCGTATCTCCCAATTTTAGCCACGACACCATGAACTGAAACGCGTCCATAAATACAGCAAACAAGTCAGACGCCGAATTTTCACCAGCATAAGGACTAATAGAGTCGGCAAATAAACGAAATGACTTCAACAAAAGAAGGCTCAAGTCTAATGTGTCTCGTGTAAAGTCCACCAACTCATGCATGTGGTACTTACTCGCCCAAAACATCGTTTTCTGATATATCATTACCAAAAACGACAAACTTGAGCTCCAAAATTGTTCAACTTCCTTAAATGCACCCTCAACATCTGGCATTGATAAAATAGAGGTTATAGGGTCTGCCAATGCATCAACAACATCCATCACAATCCTTACTGCCTTAAGGGTTGGCTCAAATGCTTCCAAGTTCGTCAATACCGAGAGACTATAATTGATTGCACTCAATGTTAGTTTCAAATTATGACTCAAGCTTTCTGTAACGCATTCAAGCCTACCATTCCCGTCATATACTTGACTCAAAAGTTCTAGGGCCGACTGAGTACACAGGGGTGAGAAAATGCAAGACCATATGGCTTCAACACATTGCACATTGTCCATGATTTTTTTGAGAACAGTTTGAGGTGCAAGACTAATATTTCCGAAGACCAGATTCACAAACTTGATAACAATACCCAAAGATCGTTCGTGTTGTTCTTTTGCCGCCAGCAAGCGCTTGTTTACACCTTCAACTTTCGTGGGATGAAAATTTATGGCGACTATTAAATTTTTGAAACATTTTATAATTTCTTTTGCAAGATTCACATTGGAATTGATTCTTGACTTTGCCAATGCTTCCCATAGCATGGGAAATGTATCAAACAAAACAGGAATTTTGTACTCGAGTAATAGAACACTATTGTGACACAAAATGGCAACATCATACTTGATGCATTTGGAAATAAGCTCAAGAGCAGATTCACTCTTTGAGTTGATTACTAGCGCAACCAATGCTTCACCGACACAATCAATCCGTGCTCTAGCTTGTCTGTGTGCCAGTAGCTTTATTGTATAGTTTGCGTCACTCAAGTCACCCTCGTCATTGAAATCAAAGACTTTATTAAACAATTTACAGCCAAATTCACGCAAATATGTCTCTCTCTTGGTCCCTGAATCATTAATTGTACCGCTTACGGAAAAATTCAACAAAAAAACACCCAACTTCAAACAAACATTCTCTCTTTCAAGCAGAGAAACAGACTCGATCATTCTAGGCATCCATTGTAACAAATCACTCAAAGTCCAACTATCGAGCGTGTGCTCCTCCATAGTAGCTTGTAGCAAATATTTTCGGAATGCGGGATTAAATTTGATGCAGTCAAGGATCTGCTGATGATTGATAGGTCCAGTTGATGACCAAAATCGTGAGTTCAATCGACGCAAAAGTTTCCCAAATACTTTCAATAAAATCGGTAGCGGGTCACTTAAGCTTGACATTAAACTGTTTGCAAGAAGTCTAATAATGGGGTAAAGTCTTAAATTCTTGTGTTGACTCATAACTTCAATGTCAATTGGCATGCTTAGCCTTGTTTCGAATGCATCGTTATCAATGAAGTCAACCAAAATATTGAAATTTTTCCAAAACCCAATCGCATTCTTGTCATTGTAAAATGAAGGGTCTTGAATATTGTACAATTGAAAATTGAATTCTTGAACAACTGCCTCATTTAGTCCAGCTTTGTCATAGATTACTCGATTTTGTCTCAAGTTCATGACCCATCGTGTTGCCCACGACGTTTCATCCCCTGTACCTTCAAACAAAAGATAAATCAACCCCGGAAGCAAAATTTGAGGTACGTAGTCATTCAGCTGGCTAATAATTGTGGAAATTATGTTTGAGAAAGTATCGTTAATTGCTCCATATTGCCTTAAGATGTCTGGATTATTCATGCACCAATGGATTGCAATCTTGAGCTGCTCATCAGTGGCCGATTGTAGTAATCCAATGTTCAGATACGATGCTTTTATCAAAGGTGACAAGATTGTGCACTCCCATGAAGTAATAGTGTTCAAGAATTGCTGAACAATGGGTATAGAAATTCTTCTCTTTGTCGCAAAACTTAGCCTCAACTCAGCTTTCCCCTTGTTGAAGTAACGTAGGCATTCCTCACAAGTAGACAAGCATCTGGCCCAGCTTGGTTGTAGATCGGGACCGTATGAGCTATTTGGGAATGAAAATAGGATTAACGAGTAAGTCGCAATGGGATAATAATGCTGGTTGCAGAACCAGTGATCTGTCGATGTATGCTGCATTAAATAACCATGGCTACGAGTAATGGCTTGCTCATGCACCGACGCATCACGGACTCCATCAAGAGACTTTTCAATAAGTGATACGAGATCATTATATTCTTTGTCGTCACTTGTAGTAGTCAGCTGCATGCTCGACATTTTTAGAAATATCGAATGATGTGTTATTCAAACTGCTTTTTCAAATCAAACAAAGTATCCCTTTCAAAAGTATGACGCCGCTCACTTGCCGTAGGTCAGTCGATCTTCGGTAGAAGGGTTGATCTGTAAGCGTTTCGTGAAGTTTGAATTCAAGAGATCATGATTTGTAGATAGAGAAAAAAAAAATTGTGAGAGATGGTGATTTACGATCGCTACCTAAAAAGCTCATCAACTGACTTCAGACGCGTACGAAATTGTTGATTGGAGGTCTTTACAATTGGCTACGTATTTAGATAATAAATGAAGCTGTACTCGAAGGGCAATTGCAATTGAAGTTTCAATTTATCTAAAACCTATAAAGTGTGTCAAAACTCTTGCACTGTATTGCTCTTTTTTCTTTTTTTTTTTTTGTTTGCAATTTTCTATTCAGTAACTTTTGTATCCTTGTCTAGCAACCCTCCTTCCTTTCTTTCCTTGCCTTGCTCAACGTACTTTTTACCGAAAAGTATTAGTAGCAACTTCTCGTATAGTTTGAAAAGGTATCCTGCAGCCACAACCACTCCGCCAGCGATTGTCCCCAACTTTGCAATAAATTGTAGAAATGGAATTCTCTTTTCCCTTATAATCAACTTTATTGGTTCAAATTCGTATGCAAAGTATATCCCCAGTATCTCTTGAGGTCTTTTGGAATGTGGGTCAACTTTTACAACGTGGTGGTTTTCTGTCAAGGAATATTGAGTCGTGTCAACCTCTAATCCAAGCTTTTCATACAAAGTAGGTACAACTTTTGCATGGTATAGATAGGTTTGCAAGTTTTCTTCAGTCACTTTCCCCGTGGCGTCCAACGGATTGTTCAAAAATGGATAAAAATCACCGTATGAAAACTCTTGTATAACGTGGCTGAAATTGAGTGCTTCTAATGGTACAAACAGTCTGTCTCTGTATCCAAACCCCTTTGCTGTAATCCTGAAATCTCCTTTGACTTGATTGACAGGTATGGAACCGAATATATGGCAAGCAGGAGCTCCTTCGTTAACTCTTCTCCCCAATTGACTAAATTCAGCTCTCAAGCTTTCTTGCATCACCTCATCCAAATCTGGTGTTTCATGAAAGTCATTGGGGTTATTTATGGAAAAATTTGGAGGAATAAAAAATTTGACCCCTTCGAAATTTAATGTCTCTCCAGCAAGAAAACGGTCTCTTGTGATATCCTCAACGTTCGTGTGTAAATATTCACATGGCATTGCCACAATCATATCGAGGTTTATGGTCAAGTCAGATCTCAAAACATCGTCAACAAGGAATTGCCTATCCACGTATCCACCTATGTAGCCTCCAACCTCGACCCACAATATAAGTAATCCAAGAAAGTATGTAAGTAAAGTGGAGAGACCACCCCTTTGTGATCGTACCTGGTGCTGAGGATCTACTTTTGGAAATGCATCAAAAGTTTTCACACGCTTGGAGAAGGAGTCCATTGAAAGTGTGGTAAAGAAAAGGGTCTCTATATGTGATTCGCAATGGAAAATTGACACGATTCTTGATGTTCGTTTATTTTTTTTTTTTTGGTCAACTTTGGTCGATCTGCATACAATCTGATTATAGCTACGACATTGGCAGAAGTAGCGCACAGGGAAGGGCGGTGGTAGGAGTCACACAGCCAATTGGCATCTTTTGTCTAGATATCAGTGAATTTATGTAGAATTGACAGAATGATCAAGCCACATGTCGAACTAGCGTTTGAAAAAAGTTAGAAGTCTTGTCAGTGAGTTACATCGTTGTTCGAGGTTTTTATTAATGTATTCCACTTCTGAGAGAAGTCTATTCTGCTTTGTTTGGTCCTATCCCTTATTGCTCTGGGGTACTTCTGTAACCTGTTGAATTGATTGTGAAGTTTGTTGGCCATTTTGCACCCAGTTTCCGGTGATTCATTGTATGAACTCCAATTGATCAAAAACTGGTAATCTGAAGGACTTCTAGAGAGGTAAGAATGGTTGCAAGTATTACCGGTTTAAGCTCTAATGCATCTAGAATCTTTCCAGTTGGTAGATACCACTATTGTTTCGGTTAAAGGATTCGCACGTAAGATCGCAATATTTTTGTGTAATGGCCGCATTTTTCATGCATTGCCATCACCAAAACTCATCATCTCTGAGTTCAAAAAACAACTTCGAAGAATGAAAGAAGACGAGGCGTTATCGAATAACGAAATCGAGTTTTCCGAAGATCCAAATATTCAAGAGCTACAATCATGCTTCCTTATCTTTGATAAACTCAAAGTAGATTATGACAATCTCAGTGGATCAATCGAAGTGCCTTTGGAAGTGGAGGAAGGGAAACAGATAGACTTGATACAACAAGGCGAGGAAGAACCTGTTACAACTCTAGCCACCAAGAAAGTAAGGTTTTTGTCTCCGTTGAAGTTCAAATTCAACTTGCCGCGTGGGTACCCCACTGATAGCCCACCTTTAATCGACTTGAAATGTTCCGTATTGAAACAAGAAAAGATTGAAGAGTTAGAGCAACTGTTGCTCCAACTATGGAAAGACTACAAAGATCGGGTTGTATTTAGTCTCATTGATCATTTACAAGAACAATCACAATCTTTTGTCGATGAACTACTACCCTCTGTCATTAAAGTATCCAACTTTGAGGAGTACAATGATATTCTTGCCTTTGATGTTTATGCTAAAGAGGAATACTTTAGTAACCAAACATTTACATGCGATATATGTCAGGTGGTACACAGAGGAGTAAATTGTACACAATTTGACAAGTGCTCACATGTTTTTTGCAATGAATGTTTAGAGGGTTATTTTACAAGCAGTATAGTCCAAGGAGAAGTCGATAAAGTGCATTGTCCTGATTACCAATGCACAAAGGACCACTTGGCTGCTAGAGATGAGATTATGAAGTTGGAAACTTGGACGATGAAAGACACAGGAGTGAAAAACATTGTGGAAGAATTATTGACACCACCAGTCTCTTCAGGAAAGCTCAAAAGGTTTCTTTCACCAGATTTAATACAACGGTATCAGACATTGTTCAAGAAAAATCAGTTTGAAATTATTGGAAAGTTACTACCGAGTAGGCTTGTCAAATGCCCGCGAATAGGTTGCGACGAAGCAATTTTCCGTGAAGATTTAAATGAAAAGTTGGTCATGTGTCCAAGATGCAAGTATGCATTTTGCAACGATTGTCGGAAATCGTATCATGCAAGGTTCAAGCCATGTGTGAAAGTTGGCGGTGATGATGCAAAATATGGAGGCATCCCAATTGATGATTTGGAAGCCTACAATCACATGCCACAGGGATCGCATGAAAAGAAGATTTTGAATGCCAAGTATGGTCGAAATAAGATATTGAAAGCTATTGATGAATATCAAATGGACAAGTTGTTCGAGCAAATGTTGAGACAGGGTTCTGATCTCAAGGAATGCCCCGGGTGTGGTGCAGTTATTGAAAAATTTGAAGGGTGTAATAAAATGAAGTGCAGTGAGTGCCTCACTTGCTTTTGCTTCAATTGTGGAACGCAAACCGATAATAGTTATGATCATTTTACAGATCCAAGATCTCCTTGCTACAAGCTACTATTTTTTGGAATGCCTGGGATCGAAGATGATGAATGAAAAAGCAAAAAAAAAACCAATTAATCTACGCACTCTTGGGCCTTTTGTGCGGCCTGGCGTACCTATAACACTCCCTATATAGTCTTCTTCTTCTGAATTCATAGACAATATCCAGATGCACGACTCCCTCCATGTTGTCGTATATCCACCCTTCTTTCTCGTTATCTTTAACTACGAATAAATCAGGTTTCAATGATCTTTCCTCGATAAAAGATTTTGGATCTGTATCCAATACCCACTTGTTGACGAATCCCATGTCAAATTTCCAATCGTGAGGTGGCAATACCTCAGACAAGTACTCAACCCCGGGCGGTCTTTTACCTGATACCCGTGTCTTATTCTCAGTGTCATACATAGTAGTTGAGTATCTGTAAAAGGTCCAATTGTTTTTCAATATACTCTTGATTTGCAACTGGAAAACCTCAACTACTCTCACCTCTGGTGCATCATCAACAATAATGTCGTCTCGATCAAATTTCTTTCCATCATTGAGTAGTTCATCAATAAAAGATGAGCTCGGTTTGCCATTCAGGTCTGATTCTTGTGGTTCTGAATGTTGAGCAAATTTTGCCTCCTCTTTTGCCTTTCTAGTTCTGGCTTTCCTGGTGTTGCTCATATCGACCAAGTACTTCTTGGCTTTGGGGTGACACAAGATTAACCCTACCCAACCAGTTTGAATGAAAATGGCTCTCCAAGGTATATATTGTCCTACGAACAACGTAGCAAATGTAGCAAGTAAAACTCCATAAAAGATAAAAGTAGACAATCTTTCATCTTTAAAGCCGGCAGTTTCAAAATAAAACTGTTCACTTTTGTCCATCCCTTTGATCAAGTCGGATGTCAAGTTTTGAAAATCCCGCAAGTTGATCAAAAGGTCTAAATTGGATTTCCTATGTCTGGCAGTCTCCTTCTTTTCTTTGGGAGCAGAGCTACTCTTTACCTCACTAGAAGTTACTTGAGCTGATGAAATCGTTACTTCCGACGCCTCGTCAGAAATCGAGTACCCAGATGAAGCGACTTCGGCGTCCTCCCTCATGTAATCTTCGTCAACCATATCCTCTACAATACTGGACTCCAGTGTAGAGTTGAAAAAGCTCAACAAAGATTGTCCCCTTTTCTTGACTTTGATCAAATCGAGACGTCTTGGTGGATGTCTGTGAACGTATCCAGGGATAAGCACGCCAAAAAGGAGAAACATCAATGGGTAGGCAATAACCAAATGTGGCCAAAGACAAGCTGCAGTGTATAGCACCAAGACGCTCAATGTCTTTGTCGGTTGCTTCCAAGTAACAATGTAAATCAATGCATATTGCAAGGCAAAAAAGTTTGTCATTTTACTGGCCAATTTCTTAACATTGGAAGCCAATGTTCCAATGGATAATCCTGGTCTCTTGTTTCTTTCGGGGTCACGTAACCGTTTCTCAAACACTTCTCTCTCAGGGATATCCTCAGGTAACGTGGACCTCAATAACTTTTCAATCATTCGATCGGCAAAGTGACTCTGGGTGGATGATGCCTTGCTCTCATTATCCTCGGCAGAATCGGGCATAGATGCTATATGTTGAATATCTTCAGCTGTCAAATTGGATGGCAATCCTCTGCCATTGTTGTTGAGCTTTTCCATACTCATTTCCAAAAGGGTTGATGCAGTACTCGCAGCAAGAGCTCTTTTACTACCTGGCTTTTGCTGTGCTAGATTATTGCCTCTTTGAACTGCGCTATTAACCAAGTTGAGTGCTAGATCTCTGTAATGTTGCTTTGACGAGGAATCGTCTTTTGCTTCGGGAGAAAAAACTGATTGATATTGCTCTTCTTCCTTAGCCATTTTATAAAGCCCTGGTCTTGTGATTTAAGGTTTCCTTGTTTAGTTGGAAAGGCAGGTGCAATTGGTCGTAATGAAAGAAAGTAATATGTGGGGTGCAAAAGATCGACAAACAAAAATTTACAAACGTAGAAATAGAGAGCGCATATGACAATTTTCCGCGCTGTAGATTATGCCTGATAAAATGTATTTAAGTACTCCCCCCCTTCCTTTCATTCGAGTCTACGGAGATACGTGTTTGGATCTCGAATTAGACATGCAGGATGTTTGAAGGATCTGTTGATGTAACAGAGTCCAGATTGGGCAAGCCAAATCTCTCAAATGGCGCAAATGACTACGATACAGTGAACACAATTCAACATTTGAGCTGCAGCTATTGCAAAGTATGACATTTCGTTGGATTTGATACAATTCCTAAAAAATATACAATACATTATCAAAGTTGATTACAAGGATGGAAAGTCATTTTCATTGAAAGACTTACCTCCTCTGAGGCCACCTCTACTGTTACCTCTGCTGTTGCCTCTGCTGTTGCCTCTGGAGCCACCTCTAGAGTCACCTCTGCCACCTCTAGAGTCACCTCTTCCGCCTCTGGAACCACCTCTCTTTCCGCCTCTAAAACCACCTCTTGATGATTGTGGTTGCTCGTCAGCGAAAACAGCATCAATTTCCAAAAAGACCTTCTCTTTTGGAGCTTTAGCTTTGGACTTCTTTTGGTGAGTAGATTCAAAGTATGCTTCTTGAGTCTTTTCAATCTTTTCCTCGGAATTCCATTTTTGTTCGGCACCTTCGTTGGCTTTTCTCAACTTCTTGGCACCATCCAATTCCTTTTGCTTTTGCTCTTGTTCAGCAAGGTATTCTTGAAGAGACTTCTTTGGGGTAGTGTCAACTTCCTCCTCAGCTTCCTCTACCAAATCAGCTTCAGCATCTTCAGTTCCTTCAACTTCTCCTTCCAATTCTCTAGATTCAGAATTACCCCAACCTTGTTTGATCTTTTTATTGGAATCGGTCTTTCCTGTTCTAGAGTGACGGTCAAAAGGTTTCTTTTGGTGTTTGGTAGCAGTAGATTGTGGGGGTGGAACATCCTTGTTGCTATTTTTGGTTTTCAAAGCACCTTCATTACCAGTTGGCTTGGACTTTTTCTTGGCCTTTGTTGGATCCGCAGATGGTGGTGGAACGTCAGACTTTTTAGAAGAGGTGTTCTTCTTTACAACCTCCTTGATTGGAAGGTTAGCAGCGGCATTGTCCTCCTCGACGTCGTTACCCAACAAATCGTATAAGTTCTAAATTGTTGTTAGTAAATGAAGGTTAATGTAAGGGACAGGAGGGGGGGAGAATAATCGTGTTGATGTCTCTCACGCGCATATCTGGGGGGAGGAGCTCACACGAGCAATTGCTCTCTTTCTCGTCCATTGTCGATTTTTGTCAAATCGGAAGTGAGTTAATGCTAAGCTGCGAAATACATTGCTTTAAGCATAACAAATTGATGCAGTTGCAACTGTTTAAACTGTTTTGATCTGTGTGTACTGATTGGCGCAAGGCTGACTAGATAGTAGGAACCGCCCCTTTTGCGATTGCTCTATTTTTCAAATTGCCAATTGACAATCAATTCCCCCAACCTTTGGAATTCAATGAACAAAACATACTTTGTTTTGAAATGACATGATGTCGAATTAATCGAAACTCTTTAGTATTTTTCCAGTCAAAGAAGTGATAATAGGATAAACTCTTTTCTAAGGTCAATGTTGAAAATTTAAAAATTTCGTAAAAAAAAAAAAAAAAAATTTTTTTGTAGTGCCTCTGTCTTACTGTCTTTCTCTCTTTGTTGAAATTTTGAAAAATTTTCTGTGACTTCTCTCCGTACTATTGTTGTTATTATATGCAGACTAGAAAATATCAATACATATTACACTGTTGCTACCAGTAACGCTACCAGTAACTCAGATATAACAACCAATCTATACCTTTACAAACCATTCACAATTGCTATAAATTGATTACCTCCAAAAACATAGACACATCCCTAAGCCAGAGCAACCTCAATGTTGACAAAATCAATTCCGACTCTAGCTAAAAAGGCTCGAAGGGCAACCCTCATATCACTCGAAAGATTTTTGGTCATCAATTCTAAAATCAACTTGTACATTGCTGGAGCATACTGCTTAAAATCTTCGTCATCCAATTCAACATAACCCTCGTAAATCTCAATTATAACCGGCTTCCAAGTGCTAATGTTTCTTTGTTGATTTGTTTCATCAAATTTCAAATATCTTTCGACAATGGAAACACACAAAGCATGCAATTTCGTCAATATTGTCTTCTTGGCCCCAGGTGATGCCTTTTCATCATCACAATATAAGCGAAACATTATATTGATGTACACTGCGGATGATGACGATTCTTGCTTCAAAAGATTTGGCAAACGTTCAATAACACCTGCATTCCATAACCGGACTCTCAAATCATAATCATCATTGAAAGATTTTGCAAATTGATAAGATCCATTCAAATAGTCAGCCAACTTCATCAATTGATCAATAGGAATGCTATCGTAAAACGAATCATTCTCAAACAATTCCGACAACGTTTGAATCAATAACAATTGCAAAACACTCTTGACAACTATCGACGACTTTTCTCTAGACTTTTTCAATCTCATTTCGTTATCATCAAGTAACTCCTTTTTCAACTCAGAATCCTCTACACCATTCCCTGTGATTGAAAGGTTGTCAGTGTTGCCTTCATATAATGGGTCCAATGTGAATAACTCTTTGGCTGTGGTGAGCTCAAATAAGCTTGCAAAAGCTTCCGCAATTTCATTCCATTGTGATAAAGTAAACTTAGTTGAATTGTCAATCAACAATGTCGTGAGACATTCTCGTCCTATTCTTGCAATGGTGTCATTTTCTTGACAGATGCACGAAATGATCAACTTCAAATATTCATTCAACATATGACTCAACTCTCCAAAATAGTTTGTAAACAATGTGATCATGCTTTTTAAAGCTTGAATCAAAGTTGTAGACAACCAAACGGATAAGTTATCATTCAACTCGTCCAAACTTAACTCCCAGTGATTTCCTAAAACTTGAAACATGGGGAATAATAACTCGCGACTTATCAAATTCCAAAACTCTTGATCAAAATACTTTCCATACTTCATAATCAAATCAAACAAACTATTCAACGCCCTCGACCTAACCTCCAACTCCTGGCCAGTCATTATGACATCATAAAAGCCAAATAAAACTGGGAACCAAAGCTTTTGCAATGACTCGGCACGATCAGGATGGTCGGCATAATCGCCATCATTGTCAAATAAACTATATTGAGCAATTTGATGAATCAATTTTGACAAAACATCCAAAGACAACAAACTAATACGCTGGTACTTTTCATTTTTGGTTAAAGTGGTGAAACAAACAACCAAGTCTGAAAATGAATCCTGCTTTTTAACTTCTTCCACATACTCCTTGTTAATCCAAATGGCCATTTTGTAGCTCTTCATCACTAGCGTCTCTTTGTTCTCCGTTGCAGCAGCTGTTAAAACATTAAATATCGTCTTCCACCCTGATTTTATTTGAGAAGCTCTCGCTAGTATCATGTTATTAATACATTCAAGTACCATATCCTTAACTTCTAGCGACCTATTGTGTATAATCACATACTCAAATGGTTTAAGAAACTGCCTTTGAAATTTGAAATTCGCTAATTCTTCAATTTCAAAAAATCTCATTGAAAGCTGTCTCAACGAGTCCAATGCAAAAAACAGGATTGAAGGGTTAGAGTGACACCCTAATGCATTAAATGTTTCGCCCATAGTGGCCCAAAGTTGCGACCATTCCAAACGAATTCTATTCATGTTGTAATAACAAATGTCAACAAACTTTTGCAAAGAAAACGTTCTTGGATTTGCACTTTGTCCCGATGAATCAATCTCTCCCTTGGCAACTTCTGATAATGCCTTGACAAAATCAACAATACTGCCTCCATTCAAATTGGCACTATTTGTAAAAACCTTGTCAATTGCAACTTCCAAATCCGTCTTCACCAACAATGTTGCCACTTCGGGGGATAAATGCTGATTATGAAACTTATTCGCAGCTGATTGCGCTGGGGTTTGCGAAGCAAACGAGCTAAAGAAGCTCGTGCTTGTTCTTACGCTCTCAGTTGATCCTTTGGAAATGAGTTTTGAGGTAGTGACATCAGGTATGGAATCTTGGTCTATTCCCTGGGCAATCAACTGTAACCGCTCAATTTGTGAAATGGATGTCAAAATTTGGTTCCACGCTGCCCCTAAGTGATCACCCTCTGACACTGCCAAATCCAACATGATATATATAGCGTCAACATTCTTTGGTTTCATCTCCTCAAAGTTGCTCAAGTTTTGAAATTGAACCAATGCCCCAATAAATGATGCTCTTGCGTAGTCCAAATCAAACATACAAGCAATACGAATTGACAACTTGATACCTTCCAAACATGCTTTGGTCACCACATCATCGTCATATTCTTTGAATGGCGGGGTCAATCCTGCTAGTATTGACATCCACAATGTATCAAAAATGGACTTGACATGCAAAACACTAGTAGCCGCGTAAAACATAACATCTTGATCATCAACTTTTGCCCTCTTTCCAAGACTTTTCATTAACTTTTCGGTCTTTGTTGACATTTCCTTCGAGGCAAACATATAAGCTTCGCGAGCTAGGTCACGACCACCAAAGAACCCTATAGATTGAGACGAAGGTGCAATTTGAATGTCGCCGGCAATGAGGGCCGCATGTTGCTCTGATTGTAGCTTGATCTCATTATTTAAAATTTCGTCATATATCCTTTGCAACAACTCCCTTGGTAAATCTTTTCCATCGTCAATACCGGAGTTGTTCATTACAAAGTTATCAATGTTCATTCTGTTCTTGACCTGAGGCGAGTGTAGATCAGTGTTAAGCATAATCACCGAGTATCCCAAAATATACGCTGTATCAGCATTTGCAAAAATGCGAGGGTTTCCCTTGACATAACGTTCAGCAAATTTTAACAAGAACCGATCAATCTTTTGAGCTTCACCAGGTAATCTGAAAGCTTGCAAGAATAACCTCATTGCATCAACAAACTCGACGTTTTCGAAATCCATCTGATCAACAAACGCATGCATGATGGAAATGTTTTTTTCGTCACCTTCACCGAGATATTCACCAATACTAGCCTTGTCGAGCCCATCTGTATCCAAAAGGAACTTTGCAATGTCTTCAGGAGAGTCTGACTTGATAAACCCCTTTTCTATGAAGTATTTTACTCCCTTTTTAGCCTTTTGGTTAAATTGTTTTATTCCTTCAAGAAGCGCCTTCTTTCTCTGCTTTTGATTCTCAAATTGTTCAATTTTGTCTGACTCAGTTTTATGGAGCTCATCGCCGTTGACAAAAGAAGTATTTCTGGTGACGTTCGATGATGTGTTATTTGAATCGGAGCGGTTACGATTCAATGACAAATACGAATCGCTACTTTGGTCCAAACTTTGCATCTTCTTGGAATTCAGTATTCCCTTTTGGGCCCATGAATGCAAGGAGCGTAAAAACGCAACAGAGCAGCTGATGGATGTCATCTTCAAAGCATACTCCAAGGGGAACAAAGCATAAATAGTTGGCTCTGGTGGCTTGGATGACATTGTACTGCTTGTTAAAGCGGCCACTTTACCTGCGTCATACACCGCTATACCACTCCTTCTATTCTCCCTAAAAGCATACTTTTGTTGAGGGGTAACTTCAACGCGTTGTAACGAAAGTTTGGTCAAATAATCAATGATCCTTTCGCACATGTTGGGCATGTTGCTGTCACAATCGTAATTAAGGTAAAATTCAATGATGCACCTAGAATCGTTGCAAATTCTTTCAATGATTGCCAATAAATACCGCTTTTGATGGGGACTAGAAGTCTTCATTTCAGCTACCGGGAAATAAATTTCATCCCAGAAAACGGGAATCTCTCTTTTGAATTCAGATCGCAAGTTGCAAATGATGATCCAAAAAATTTCCAATGAGAGCTCGAATACAGGTGCCAAGTCGGATGCAGCGTTTTTGGACAATGTGAGATTGATGTATTGTCTGACAGCATTTACCAAGCGCACTTTCTCGTTGGCAGTTGGTGACAATATTACCACATCGTGACTTAAAAAAATTTCAATATGCTCTTTTAAAATGGTGTGGATAATGTGTAGTGACAAAAGTTTCGATCTTACTGAGTGAGATTTCATGTCAATAGTAGTGGAGTCCAAGGTTTTGATTGAAAGCTTGCACATAGCTCTAAATACCAAAAATGCGTCCTTCACTTCCAAATCCTGATCATCCTCGGTGGCACTGCTTGCTTCATTTACTCTGTCATTATCATTCATAGAATCGTTGATTCTTTCTAATTGAGACAACGTCAACCTCTCTTCTTCACCACCATCCGGAAGATTTACATTCTCAACAGAGTCAAAATTCAACTTCGATGCATTTGTGCTTTGGCTTCGAGACTTTCTTGATTCTTCAACCCTCGAAAAAATTGCTCCAATCACTTGAGTTAAGATACCTTGAGCAATGGCCTGGTTTCTAGAAGTCAACGAAAAAATAAACACATTGTAAATTTGTCTGACTGCTTGCAACAATGACGCCCCGTGACACGGCATCAAGAGTATTGAGTGCATCAATGCACGAACCACTTGCAACTCCAACTCGGGATCTGTTCCTTCGCCCTCAAAACAAGACGATATGACATTAACCGAATCATCGGTGAGCTTCTTTTTCTCTGAAGCGTCATCAAATTGAGCATAATCAAATAGCTTGGCAAATAAATCAACGGCTTTGGACTTTAACTCGACACTATTGGAATCACAACACGCTTTCAATGCATTGAAGATGATGTATGGCTCTTTCTCTTCTGAACTATTCAAATAATCAACTGCCCGCTGTATTGTAGCTTTAAATTGCTCATTCTTTTTAACTTCCTTGGACTCCAATATCGAATCAAAGCTCTTTTTGAAGATCTGAGAATTGTCCACCGTTGCGCTTGATACAAATGACAATACTGAGGTCTGTCGTCTATGATTGGTGTTTGCGGGAGACTGACTGACAAGAGGGCTGCTTGCTGCAGTAGCCACTGGGGTTGACTGTGTAATGGTTACATCAACATTGTTATCTTCTGATAGGTTATCTTTTGGTTCCAATTGATGATTGTGAAAGGTTTCATCAAACTTGTCCTCCCCATTTGGTTTCACATCTTTTTCTGACCCGTTATTATGGTCAACGTCTGTTCCATTCTCATTTGGCGAGTTATCCTTGTTGATGTCTACAACTTCACTGTTCCCATCATTCGCTTTTAGATCATCAATCTCATGTGAGTCATTGATTGCGACCGGTTCTTCGCTAGGCCCATTCACAGTATCTTGTTGATATCCTGCCATTAATTGAGTTCTGAGATTTGTTGTGATGATTCTCTAATTCGTTGTATAACTTATTGACTCTCACAGCTTGTTTTGTCAAATTTTGTTGGTCTCCTTGAGGCTTTGTTGATTTTTTTTAATTTTTTTTCGTTCTTCTGTTATTCTTTTGTCCACGGCTTTTTGTGACAATACACGGATCGTAACTACAATTTTGTATAAAATCATAAATCACAAATCAAATTAAACTACCTGACAACTCTATAAACTTCAAAATTCACTGAGAGCAACGGCAGTGGCTTGGAAATCATCATGCGAGATTGACACATTCACATTTTTGACACCAGCTGCTTTAGCAGCTGCTTTTGCATTGTCATTTAAAACAACTTGTGGTGCTCCATTGCCATCCCTGACAATTTCAATCTCTTTCAAACTTGCACCACCACCTTGAGAACTGACCCCCAAAGCCTTGAATGTGGCCTCCTTTGCCGACCAAGTTCCAGTGAATGAAGCCTGGGGGTTGGCTGAGTTTTGGCAATACTTGATTTCTTCAGGAGTGAAATTTCTCTCCAAAAATGTCTCATTGTCAATGTTCAACTCTGATAACAACTCAACATCAACACCAACACCCTTGGATGATTTGTTCAATGATGACAATGCTTTTGCAGTTGAGTTTGCAATATTGCTAACATACGATTTGTCAGATTGAACTGATTTCTTCGTGAAGACAAATTCATTCTTTGTCTTTGAAACCCTAGCCAATGGATCCAAGTACACATCCATGGTCAACTCATCAGAGTAAGGAGCTTTATCCTTGGCAACAAACATGGTATTTCTGGTGATTGCATTGTGCATGTAACGGTAAGTCTTCTTGTTTCTGGCTGTAACCCTCTTGGCGTAGTCTTCATAAGTTGACCTGTCCAATACGGCATACAAGTAATCAGGATGAACAACGACTGCTTGGGCACCTTTTTGACCAAAACCGAATGATGTGACAGATACAGCCTTGATACCATCAGTTTGAATAGACCTGGATGGGTACAACACGTACTCGTATTGCTCCAAGACCTTGTCAACATTGTCGGCATTTCTATTACCGGGAACAATACCTGACTCTAAAATTTGAATGGCACCATTTAACATCCAAGCACCAGCCGCACCTTTTGGATGACCAGTCAAGTATTTTTGGAACACACCAAATACTGGGTTGCCTTCAGATCTACCCAAATGCTTCATCATGCTGTCAATGGTTGCAGATTCATTCTTGTCATTGGCCACTGTTGAAGTACCGTGGAATGAAGCAACTCCAATGTCATCAATTGTCAAATTAAATGTAGCCAAGGCACCTCTCAATGGGGCGATTCTAGGATCAGATTTGTAAAATGCGTTACCCCACTGCTTCTTGGCATCTGCAACTTGTCTCTTTGACTCTCTGTAAATTTCCTCGGTTCTTTCTCTTAAAAATTCAGCTTCAGAAAATTCTTCACCAAACTCTTCCTTTGCCAAATGAGCCTCTTCTTGTAAGTAATTGAGCTCTGAGGATTCCCAAGATTTGATTTGGTCCAATCTCTTGGACAATTGTCTCTTTCTGTACTTGACGTTCAATAAAGGCGATGGGTATTTTAAGTTTCCGTGGTGTTCTCTAGCTGTAGTCAAAATTCCCTTACCTGGAGCAGGAACTGATCTTCCAATCTTGTCTGTTGCGGTTGCCGACATGGCTAAAACAGCGTGAATAGGAACACCCATTTTGAGCGCCAAATCTGCTGACATGATAACTTGAATACCTGAACCTTGGGCTTCCATAAAACCATTTCTTGTGGTGGTGGTTGGTCTCGACATTTCTTTTGGAGTTCTACCATGCTTGAATTCGTCAATAGCGTTGGAAGTGGCATTCATGTTGGCAAACTCGTAAGAACCTTCTTCTTGGAAATCATCATAACCACCAACCATGACGACCTTGGCTTTACCTGACAAAATAGTTTCAATACCAATATCAACTGACTCAACAGCGGTAGCACAAGCACCCACTGGTGTCTTGATGGGACCTGAAGCAGACAACAACAACATATTGACCCAAGCAGACATGGTGTTGATGAATGACTCTTGCAAAATATCATTTTGTACTGGCTTGTCAGCATATCTGTCTTTAAACATACCTCTCAATGCACTAACACCACCCATACCAGAACCTGAACAGTTACCAACTTCGGAAACGTGAACGTATTTGTAAAACTCGTATGGATCGGTGATACCAGCAGACAATAATGCCTCAACCGTAGCAACCAAAACATACAAGGTGATTGGATCAACTTGATTAATGGTATCTTCAGGAATACCATATGTACGTGCATCCCATCCAGTAGGAATTTGACCGGCAACCAATCTGTCAAATCTCAAAGCTTTTGGAATGAACAAAGTGGCTCCTTTCAAGATTCGAACACTATATTCACCGCTTTCCTCAATTTCTGAAATTTCACACTTGTCTCCATGTTCATGCTTGTACTGTTCAGCGGTTTCCTTGGAACATTCAAATGGTTCCAAATCGTGTTGAATAACTACTTCCTGAATCATTTGCTTCTTCTTTGGATCATAACCATTGAACAACTCTGGTTCAATCAATCTAATTCCAGAATGTTCTAAAATTTCCTCCTCATACTTAGCCTTGATGTCCTTGTCATCAACTGGAGTTTGCGTTTTTGCGTCAATCCATCCCGAGTATGGTTTTCCTTTCAAATTACCATTATGGTATTTGATCATGCCCATAATCCATGCCATCTCAATGGCACCTTCGAGAGAGAATTCACCCTTGGACTCCATCTCCCATCTAGTTCTTGCGTTACCCCATGGACCAACTTCAGCAAAACCCGTAACAACCACTACATTCTCCAAGTCCAACATACCTTCCAAATCAGGAGCAATTTGCTTAATTTCGTCATAAGATTTCAAAGTTGGGAAATCAAACTTCATGTTGGCTCTTGGTCGAACGGTAACCTTGTTGTAGTTTGAGTCTACGTTGTCACCATTGACAACTTTTTGTTCAATAGCTGACTCAATAGAAACAGCCCTTCTGATATCTGCAGTTTCAGTTAAATCGTTTCTTAATTTGGAAGTAAATTCCTTGAGGTTGTCAATGAATTGTAGACCACCATTCAAATCTGCCATGACTGGCTCTTCTTGACACAAGTTAACAATTTCCGGTGTCAACAATCCTAGAATGTTGAATGCCATTTCTTTCTGAGAGAAAGTTCTAACCCCCAACTTTTCGATACCTTCGGCAATAATGTTGTTTGCACTCATTAATCCAGTACCTCTTGTCCAACCAATTATAGCACCACAAATGGTCAATTTGGTTCCCCAATCTTCAGAGTACCATCTATTGAACAAGGTTTCCAACGAAATCTTTGATTCAGAGTATAACCCATCGAATCCAAATGTACCATGATTTGGTGACAATGGCAAAATGCATTGCGCTGGTCTGGTGTCGGTTGTTTTTCTGGCTTTTACAGCACCCAACAATCTCAAAAGGTTTGTCAACATGATTCTGTGAGCAAATTCCGATTTCGAGTCGATGTTGTCAATACCATTTCCATTCTCTGGAATAGCGGCAAATGGAATAATGACATCCAAATCCCAGCCCAATCCGCCCTTCTTTTGGTCATTGTAGATGTATTCAACCAAAGCATCGACATCCTGTTTAGAACCCTGGTTGAAAGGAACAACAATCAAGGTTGATCCAGCGGCACCGTAACGAGCATACATATTTTGATAATACTCTGTAACCTTTTTGGAGTAACGAGATGTAGTGACAATCACCTTGGCACCACCGCTGATTAAACCTTGCAAGATTTCGGCACCAATAGATCCTGCACCAGCTCCAGTAACCAATACATACTTGTCCTTGAAAGTCAACCCATTAATGGCTGCAGACTCCAATCCGTCCAAGTAAATTGATGACAATTTGCGGTCATACTCCCAGTTTCCACTTTCAGATTTGCTTTGGATATGCAAGAACGGAATTGTCTTGTTTGGAATGGTTGAGGAAACAGGTTGAGCAATTGATGTCTTGTCCGGCAACGATGCAATCTCATCATCATCAGAAGCAGTTGACAATTCATCTTCTTCAGTTGGTGTGTTGGAGCCAGTTGGAATTGCCAAAGCATCTTGAGTTGTTTGTTCTGTCTCGATTTCGGTGGATCCTTCGACAACCTTCAATAATTGATCATACACTTTTTGCAATTCCAATTTGCTATCTCTTGAAGCTTGTTTTGAAATGGCCTTGTACACTCTAGCCAAATCTTCTTGAATTGAAGATTGTTTCATCTTGGTCATTGAGCCACCTTGTGCCATTTCAAAAACGTACTGCTCAAATTTTCTGACTGACTCTTTATTAGCTTCCTCGTAAACGATGTCACCTTTGGCACTAACAGTAGTCTTTGGACCAGTGATTCTACTGACATCCTTGTATACTGGACTTTGACCCAAAATTTGCTTACAGTTTTCAATCAACTGTTCACCCAATCTTTTTCCTAGTTTATAAGTCTCTCCTCTGTACGTAGGACAAAGTTCGACGTGGTACTGCATAAACTTGATCAAGGTTGGGTTGGCTCTGTTCATAATTTGAATACACTGATTGATGGTTTCTCTATCAACAGATGTCAATTTTCCAAAAAGGATGTCAAACCACATCGACAATAAATCTTGTCTGGCCCAATTCCAATAGGAATCATAAGTTCTCGACTTCAATGGTGAAAACACTGGCTTGATACCCTTTGCGTAAAACTCACCATGTTCAGCTTCCCACAAGTCCAATTCTTGTTGCAAGACTGTAGTTGCCTCTTTTTCCTTGATGAAAGCTTTCTCTCCTTTGGTTAGATCAACTTGGAGATACCTAGCCAAAGTTTCCAATTGTTGTCTGGCCAACTTCTTGTTTTCAGCAGTTAAAGCATCCAAAGCAGCACTATCAACAACAGCAGCTCCAGCACCGGAGCTTGCACCACCTGCAGAAGGTGACGACAATGAGATTCCAGCATGAGATGCATATTTCTGAGCCATGGTATCCAAAAATGACTTGGCATCACCTTCAGAACCCAATCTACTGGCTGGTTCATTACACAATGCGGTTAATAAAACCGAATCTTGTCTTCCTGGACCCAATCCGAATCTGGATTCCAAGTATTTTCTTGCATTTGTGATGGAAAACCCACCTGGCATTTTGGATGACATCAATCTTCCAATCAAAGAAGTTGAAGTCTTTCCCAATGATCCGGAGAATGTATCCTGGAATTGCTCTGCCAACTCCTCCAATGGAGTCTCTTCTGGTTTTTCAGGAGTGGACCCGAACTCTTTACCCAAATCTCCCAAAATTTCGTTTTGAACGGTAGATTTACCATTGACTAAATCCTTGATTGCTTTTGACATTGGAACAGCATCCAACGGTTTCTTCAACTTTTGTGCAACCAATACGTGGATCAACAAGGAAGCTTTAACTGGTTCATCGGGGATTGATTCAACAGGACCAGCAGATTGTGGTGGTGGAGCAACAGCAGCAGCAGGTTGAGTGGCAGCAGCAGCTGCAGCAGAAGCAGCGGGTGCTGACTCTTTGCCAGTTTCCGCTTTTGGCTCTTCAGCAGCTGGTGGTTCAGCAGGATCAGGGGTATAGTAAATCTCCTTTGCATCCTTGGAGTAGCATAAAACTTGACGTTGCAACGACAAAGCTGCATCATAAGATTGGTACTTTGCTTTGATTGTTCTTGAAGCCATTCCAGCCAAAGTTGGTGATGGTCCAATTTCAATAACTCTTTCTGTGTTGTGTTGTTTTAAAAAGACATCTTGAGTTTCGATCCATCTGACTGGTGAAGCAAATTGATATGCCAACAACTCTGTTAACAATGTGTGAGATAATTCTTGTTCAATTTCCGGCTTCATCTTGAAAAGCGCGTAGGTAAGTGATGATGATGCTGAGAGGAAGAAAATCAGCTAGAATTCAAGAGAATTGGGATCTCTTTTAAATGCCACATTGCATTTACCCAAAAATTAATTTTTTTAGTTGGATGAGTCCGTGGTACATGTTACACAAAGATAAAAAGCTCCGAAGGTAAAGTGAAAATCGTTGAAAAACCAGTCTACCAAGGGAGGAAGAAGAGTGGACGCTAAAATAGAAAGCGGATTGTGTGATGGGCATGTACGGGCAGTTCCTAGTAATGCCGTGTATCTGGCTGCTCTCCCTTTAGCCAAGTGTGGATAGCTTTCGACACTCTCGATGTGTGTTTTGGTTATCCCACTCCCAACAAAATATTGCAACCAACAAACAGAAAAAAATACTTATATGCAGGTAGTCCAAAGTTTTTGTGTTTGTTGAGCTATCTTCAGTGTCGCGCGTCAGTTTATCTCGCAAAAGGATGCGACACGACACTAGATTCCAAAGAAATACAACAGAAAATTTTTTCGTCAAAGACTTTTTTAAAAGATCAAATTTGAACTACTTTTCTTCTTCTCCCAATACACCAAAGCTTAATGCCTTCTCATTTACCCTGAGTGTATTCGGTTACGTTCAGTCTAAAATGGTACGAGAGAACACTTTTGCATGTTGGGAGAAAGAATTCTCAGATCATCTCCACCCTGAAATGAACCTCTCAAAGATAGAGGGTTTTTATTAGTTTTATTTCGGGACTATTACAAATGATCTACACTTTTCTGGCTCGGGTTTTGTATTGCGAAATGTGCCCCCCTTTCCCAATATTGTGTGAAGTTGGAGCTTCTTCGTGATATCGAACCGAGTTGTCTTCTTTTTAGGTGCCTTCATAATAATGTATTTACAATTTCATCAAAGTAATAGCTAAATCTTTCTCTATATATGACCAGTTCAGCACACTCAAACGCATACTTTTTGTTGTTTCCATTAAACATTACCCACTCTAAGTTATTCAAACGACGGTGGTACTCTAAAACAAAGTCTTGAAATTTTAAAAGGTTTTGATCCACGGTACATGCCCAGTACTCATCGGCAATCAAACAATTGTTACGCTCGGTTGTCTCCATTACATCTAATTTGAGGAACTGAATATGTTGTGGTATAAATGGCAACACTTCAAGAATATCTTTCTCCAAAATGGATAGTTGCAAATATTTCAAATTGGTGAATCTTGTCAATTGTTTCAATGTATTTATATCTAATTGGGAGTGCAATTCCAAACGCATGATTCTGGAGTTCAATCTGCGAAGCAATCCAGCTACGGACGACTCTGTCTTCAACGACAATGTCCTGAGGTTCAACTTTGTCAAAAGTTTGACTATGGACGGGTCGTCTTCAACTATGATTGACAATTCTTCCAACATTGCAAAGTCTTGAGCGAGTAAATAGTCTCTTTTGTATTTACAATTATCCAATGCCAAGGTCTTGACTTTACTAAAATCGTATACCAAATCAGTTAAATCTATGTTTCTGAAAGTTATTGTTTCAAGATTTTGGACGTTGTTTATTTTGGTGTATACTCCCTCCTTCATGTATGGAAACTCAGCACAACAGTCAGTTTCGATCATCCCACTCATCATACGAATCAGTGTATTGTATTTCAAGTAACTCAATGGAAATGACACGCTATGGTTCCATGAAAAGATTTGCAACTGGATCATTAATGGTAAAATAGCTCTAAAGTATTCAAACACTTCCAAGTCTGATATATCAGGTAAATTCATAACCAACAACCCCTTTACATGATGGGAATACTTGACGACACTCTTTATAAATGTTTTAAGTGCAAACACTGATCTTATCCTCACACCTTTCACAAATCTCCCATCTATCTTGTAATCATTGCGATGTTGTTTGAATGCATTCAATGACTTGGTATCAAAATCAAATAAATGTGGTGATGAGTCAAATATAATCACTGAGTATAATCGCGGATGCAAAAGGTTGCGAAAGTAATGATTGGTTGTCATTAAGGAAAGTAAATCATTTTGTGGTAATTGTGAACCGATCTTTTCAATGATTTCCAGTGGTAAAAGCAGCAACATTAGCGGTGGAAGATACTTTTTCTATAGCTGAGAAAAACCATCCAGAGTGTTGGTGGTATAAATAATGAAAGAAAAAGAGAAAACATGTTTACGTTGTTTTAAAGTCAAAGGTGTCACAATATGCTAAAAATTCTACAATTTTCAATCCGTTTCGGATTAGGTACTTGTTACACAAAACTTCATTCATTCGCTATAGAAAAAAGTTATCTTTTCGGATCTACAAGTCCAGGGCTGGGACAACGACGAGTGGTGGAGAAAAATGGCTTCAGTTGAATGACAGTTTGTAAGTACTGCTTTGGGAGTATCCGGGAACACGACTTATTCTGTTGTCATGAATGGTGAAAAATATTGGTCCACCATGGGGTCAAAATTACCTCAAGAAATGTATATACCACATAGCGGTTAGTAGCTGAGGAGGCGATAGAGTGAGGTTTCCCTACCTGAATTGATTAAAGATAAGAAGTCTGGTTGCATTTTGTTCCATCTCATACGAATAGCCCAATAACTATGTAAAATATAAAGGTTTGTGACATCTTGATTCTGCTCAAGTCCTGACACTAGATGCCATTTTTCAAGGCTTAGAATGCTCTACTTAAACTTTATTAAGGTTAGTGCTAACCCCACTAGTGCTTCTGGCTGGTGTAGTAGCGTATGAGCCATCCTCAAACGCGGGACGAATGGCCGTGAGTATGGATATAGTTGCCATTTTTCCTTTATCTACTCTTTTATAAACTATACTGTACTTGAATTTAATGAAGAGCTTGTATATTTTTCACTGAGTTGTTGTAGACCCAAATGTTGGTGGAAATGACCTTAAACAGCCCGTAATTGGCAAAACGTGACCACTTTCTGCTGCGGAGATATTTTTTGGCGCCCCAACTTCGTCGAAAACAGCCTGGCTAGCTCAATCGGCTAGAGCATTCGACTCTTAATTACCATAGTAATCGAAAGGTTGCGGGTTCGAGTCCCGCGTTGGGCTTTGTTTTTCACCGGCCTGGCTAGCTCAATCGGCTAGAGCATTCGACTCTTAAATACAGTAGTAATCGAAAGGTTGCGGGTTCGAGTCCCGCGTTGGGCTTATTTTTTTTCTTCAAGTTTACCTCCCTTAGCTGTGTGTCTCTCTATTAGTGTGGAAAGATAAGTACCCCCGAAATGTACTCGTGGATCATTTTTGTTGCCCTGTTGTGTGATTAGAGTTTGGAAACCAAATTTTTTGCAAATATTTTTTTCCCCAATTTTTAGCACCCAATTTGAGTGAAAAAGTTTGAACATTATAAATACAAGTAACATCCAGAATGTTTTTCATTTTTTTTGTATACAATTGGTCAAAGATGTGAAAGCTACTTTATCCTCGTCCCAAATGACCTATACTACAGTGCTTGTTGGAATGGTGATCTGAGAAATTAGTTTCTTTCTTTCTCTAAATCATAAAGAAGAACGGTAAGTGATTCCAAAGCTCGAGTCATTCATGTTTGTTTCAAATTTAGTAATCAATCTAGGCCTTTTTCGTGCAACTATTTGACATCACAAAAGTTGTATTCAACACAGCAACTATTACAAGCAAAGCACAGATTTGCAAGTGTATGTATTGAAACATTAAGCTGACATAGATGTTTGATATCACAAATGTTTTTGAATGCTGTGCACAAAAGTGGTTAAACAATTCAAACGGCAATTTTGAATATGAATCTAGGTCTAAGTACAAACATCTCAATTGATGAAGAGCCAATTTTGTGTTTTGGTCTCTTTTGTGCAGCATAGGTATTGAGGTCGTTAGACATTTCATTTTTGAAACACTCAGATTTTTGGGTGAAACCATTCATTATGGTGAATCTTGCGAAGTGTGAAGACTACCTCGGCTGTTATGTTACTAGAATCAACAAGGCGCTGAGTAGTGTATACACTTCTGTCACACCATTAGTGTTGAAAGTCGTTGGTGTACCTGCGACAGATGTAAAGATTTTATTTTTCTTTTGCACGCACATTCTCGAAATTTCTGAACCGAATGACGCTGACCCGGGCTCAGCTGAGCAGAGCGACGGTTGCACCGAGTTCGCTCAAGCGATATTGGGCACAACGAGTGATCTTGTAAAGCATACACAGTAGTGAAATAGCTGTGAACCTCAACATGGTTACTGACCGACAACGCAAATCTTACAATACTTGCCGTATATTCAAGGTAGCAAACACTGCCTCAGACTGTGAAAAGCATCATATCGTTTAATGGTGTTGCAAAAAGACAAACAAAAAAATGCATCAAAATGCCCATCGCTACTGTAATAAAAGTAGTAACAAAAACGACGCTACCTTTTTTACAAAGTATCACACCCTCAACAATGATATCCAAGCACACATACATATATATTGTTTGTGTTTTTCAATCTGTACCGTTACTTACATTAATACTACCAAAGAGAGAGACATACAAGGAGGAATGAAAAGAGGGTGGGCTATAAAACAAGCAAGCAAACACACTTCCGGTTACAGATAACCAAATCCAAACTAAAGCCTTTATTGTTATTGTTGTATGCAGTACAACAAAGAGTCAATTTCCGGAAGGTTAAAGACAACAAAAAAAAAAAAAGAAATTTATTCCGATTAAATTTAACCGCTAGTACAGATACTAAAAACAGACAAAAGATACCCACATCAATTTTGGTTTAAACTGAAAAAGAACAATGCAAAAAAAAGAGCAGTTGTGGATGGAGTGTTCCATAGTACATAGTACAGGAAATAATCCTTGAGGGGAGCATAACATAACCAGCGGACGAGCTTCCTTTTATATCCGCTTAAAGTCTTTGATAAATAAGTATGAAAGTATGTTTATAGTAATCAATGAGAAAACGTTTGTGTACTTAAGTCATCAATGGTAGACATCAACTGAATCGGTCTGGCCTATTAAGAAAATGCAAGAGATCTACAGTAATTGTATAATTACTCACAGAGAGATGTCGAGGTATGTCTCACATACATGGAAAGCTAATGAGGTTACATCCGTAAGATGGGTGTATGAACTTTTTACGCTTGAACATCATAGTATACAATTTAGCTTTATGCTTTTGTAGCTCATTTAGAAACCTGGGAGATAATAAATCGTCAAATTATCGGAAGTTTCCTACACCCATCTCTGTTTCTATAAAAAAAGATATTCTGGAATTCGTGCATGGAAGTACTGTTGGAATACGCACGACGCTGTATATATAACACAAGTAGAGGTCGTTAACCCCTTGGTGCAAGTTACACTGCGGATGCATAACTCTTGTAACAGGATACAATTGAAATGGGAAAGCCCACGGATAACAATCATCTAACGCAGCAGCAGCACTATTAGCATTGACTCTCATCCACTCTGATTCCCTCAACAAGCTTGTTTTTTACAAGCGGGTTTTGACAAGAGTATCTCATTTGTAAAGTTTTTCTTTTGATATACTGGTACTATTTTTATAATCCAAAGAGGTATAGAGTGTAGACAGAAACATGAAGCAATAAGAGAGTTGGCTTTATATATGCTGTTATTGTGTGCGTTTTGAGTTTGTGTAATTTTTCACAATTGTATTGTTGTATTATTATTTGTGCACAAGTACACTACCAAATCACATTACTAAAATATACACTGACACTTTCCCACCCCCATCCCCATATAGTGTAATTCCTATTCATTATATTCTTTTCTATAGTCCAGAAGTAGCAGCACAGGGGTAGTCACACAGCCAATCCATTTGTACATCCATCCGCCCCCACAAACACCTTCATACTGGATCAAAATACCCAAGCACAAAACTTATCTAAACTTAGGAAGATATTTCGGGTGTCCCCTTTTTCATTTGGTTACTAATTTTTCGTTCCACTTTTAGATTGCCACCTGACAAACGAGTGAAATATAACGTAATCATTTACTCAGACATTTTCACAATCCTCACACATATACATTCCCGATTAGGATCGAATACTTTGCCACTGCACTCATTACTATTGCCATTAGTACAAGCACTACACTACAGTCCAAACGGCATACTTTACAATATGTTTAATACAAAGATTTTTGACAGTGGCTCTAGCACAGGGTCTGCTACAGCTACGGCGGTGAATATCCCACTAAACCACAATACATCCGACACAGGAGGGCCAAACACAACATTTGGTCAACTGCAACAGCAGCAGCATCAACATCACCATTATCAGCAGCAACAACAGCCGCCACAACAACAACAGCAACAGCAACAGCACAATAATGATCACCCACAGCCGATAGATATCACATTCAACCACCGACCATCTATTTTTAACAACTCTAGGTTCAGAAGGGAATCAATAGCACATTCACAAGGAATGGGTGGAATTTCTTGGGGGTCAGTAACGATAGGGTCTTGGTTAAAGGATGAAGTAATGTCGGTTAATATAGGCAGTGGGCTGAATAATTTCCTAAACCCGCATCAGCATCACCATAATAACAATACTCATCAACAGCTGCAGCAGCAGCAACAACTGAATCATCAGAATTTTCAACTGGCACATGCAAATCACCAAAATTTAATCAATCCACGTAGAGGCTCATTCCGTACTGCTTTCCATCCTGGTATGTCCCCACAGCAACAAACATCATACTTGCCAGACTTAGAAGCTGACTATTGTAAAGATTACAATTGCTGTGGCGAATTGTTGCCTACATTGCATGATTTACTAAGACATTATGAAGAGGCACATATTCTGGCGTCTCCACCAATTGATACCACGCAACATCTACTAAACACTAACCGCAATCGTAACAACTATAACAATATACACAATGTGTTGGAAACAGTCTCAACTACTGATGTTTTCCTCAATACTCACCAAAATCAAGGAGTTGATATAAGCAAGGGTTATGATGGTGGAAATTATCAATTCAATAGTGGTTCAGAATCACAATTACACCAAAATCAACAACAATTAGACCCACAACATCAACAACAGCAACAACAACAACAACAAACGCAGCAACTACAGCAGCAACAGCAACAACAACAACAGCAACGGCAGCAGCAACAACAACAACAACAACAACTGCAACTGCAACTTCAACTACAGCAAAACCAACAACAATCACAACTGCAGTTTGCCAATGGTCAATTTACAAACCAACAATCTCCACTCAGTCCGTCAAACGGAGAAGGTACACCCATGCAAACAGATGAAGATGATATCTACATTGATGATCCAGCGCGTCATTTATACGTGATGGAAAATGAAGAAAACAGACCTTTCAAATGCCCAGTCATTGGTTGTGACAAGACATACAAAAATCAAAATGGATTGAAATATCATCGCGCTCATGGTCATCAAGGACAAAGATTACGTGAGAACCCCGATGGAACGATTTCCATTATCGATCCTGAATCGAATAGTCCTTATTTGGATAATTCAGCTTTGGAAAAGGATAAACCGTATCGTTGTGAAGTTTGTGGAAAGAGGTATAAGAATTTGAATGGGTTGAAGTATCATCGTGGTCATACTACACATTAAGGAAGGAGGAGAAGGAGTAGGGGAAGCAGAAGCAGAAGGAGAAGCAGAAGGAAGGCAATGACGAAGCTGATTTAAGAAAACTGAATTCAAATTAGACGTTATCCACTGCATTTATCATTATTAGTATTATTTTCTTTTTTACTCATATTCATGTTGTACTTGTTATCGTCGTTGACAATGTTGGAGTTCATTTTAACTCGGGGTAAGATAAGAATGGGATTTCATTCATATTGCATTTCATTAGTACGGTTGTATTCATTCTTTTCGTATATACATGTTTTTTTCTTCACTTTTTTTATATTCATCTGTTTTTAGTTAATTTATTTATCTTGTCGATATGTTTGAATTGTGGAGATGTCAAGGAGTGTGAGAGTAGCGGATGGATGTCCACTTGAAAGATTATCCGATGTTCATAAATTGGAAACAAAATAAAATTTCACACATGCAAAAAAAAAAAGGAGGACGCTAGTGAAATCTCAAAACTTCAAAGAACGATTCACCCAGTGAGTAAAGATCGAAATTAGCTTCGATTCAGTCAATTGACACTCTGAATAAGTTTGCTAAAAATTTCACAGGACAATCACCACCAAAGTGTTACTGAAATTGCGCCTTCTCGAAGTGACCACCCCCCCCGCATTACACACATGCATTAAATTTTGATCCATTGTGTAACCCAACCCATCAGCATTTTCATAAAGCAAAGAAAAATCCCCATAGGTCCATTAAAGATGAAACTATTCACAACATTGGGGTTCACAGTACCGCTAGCTGCAACACGAACTTGGCTCTACTTCACATCCACTCTAACTTCATTTTTCATACTTGTCCCCATTTCATTAATTGCTTATCATGTATACTACACCACTTTGATTCCCGATTCACAATCGCCGTCAATCCCATTAAACTTTATTGTGACAAAAATTGCATCCGAATCTCCGGTGAAATCGACCCATTTTGGCAACACTTATGATCCAAATCGAGTCTTGATGCTTTCGAATCCAATTGATCCACAATCGATAACAACACAACCAGAGGTTAGTGAATCGAGATTTGTATTTGATAAGGATTCATTATACACTTTTAAACTCAATTTGGCACTTTATTGTGATCATCAATTTGCGTATGATACAAGTATACATACAATACAGTATAGTCTACAACTGAGTTTGCGACCCGTGACAAAACCACACAATAACAATGATGACATTGAGGTGTATACTAGTGATGAACCAGTTTTCAAAAGTGGATCATTTATATTAGACTGTGACCCCAGTTTGAGTTATGGCATACATAACAAATTTATCCCCTTGGCCTTACGCAACTGGGTGCCTCCTTTTTTGATTGATTATCGTAAATTTCAAACAATTGAAATTGACGCGTTTGATATCTACGGAACAGGGTTAACTTCGGTTGAACATCAACCACCACCACAACAACATGAATCACAACTAGGCAATACCAATGACCCATCCTATTCTTCATTCAGTTTGATCTTGCAATCGCCTCAAGATTCATCAAAAAAAGTCCAACGCATATTTACCATTGACGTCAATGCAAGTTTTGCCCAATTTACATTGAAATTAACTGGGTTTCGATATTTCATGGCAAAATATTTCTATACATTTTATTTCATTGGTAGTTTGATATTTTACTGCATTTGTTGTGTGGTTACTTTCGTAACTGGGATTGGGATCTTATTCGCAAGAGGTACTAATCCAGCTGGTACTGCTAGAACGAGGTAGAATAAAGTAAGGAGACTTGCAAACACGGTATAGTGGAGCAGTAAAGGAGTGAGACGAGTTTTGCGGTTTTGGAGGTGAAGTATGCTCACTATAACTGCACGTATAGCTCCAACTACTGCTGGATCCCCTCATGAACTAATAATTGTAAAATGTTTATGCAAATGAATAGGTCTACGAGATCTTTGTACGAGGAAGTTAAAAATAAATATTATTTTAAAGGATAAAAATTGTAAAAGACCGTGAGTAAGTTGTTATCAGGCCAAGAGATGTATAATTACGAACTTGAGGGGTGATCGTGTATATTGAAAACAAGGATAAATAGATATTGCTCTAGCGCTGTGGCTATATATTATTTCTTACTAGTACTATGTAGAGGTTTAGTTCAAATCCTATTGAATTGAACTAATGTGTACGATAATGTTTTATTACGACAGGAACATATAGATCAATTTTCTCCTTCTTTAAAACACTACCATTGCTGCACTTTTAATTCTTTTTTTTATCTTTTCGCAACTTTGACATACTCAACCCCCCCCAAATGATTAAGAAGGTATAAAATTCATGAGAAAACAAGGTACACCAAGCATCAAGTGCACTATAAAGCCGTTTCCACTGGGGTTGGGTCCCATTGGTTTCTTTTTCTCCCCCCTTCCCCCTTCCCCCCCTCTTTTCCACAGACTATCAGGATACAACCTGCCGATTTGCCAGAACATGTCATAGAGCTAATCTACGACAATAACAATCAGCATCAAGTCATAAAAACCGAAGCAACACTCACATTGGAGATACGAAATTATACACACTCGAATTGTCTGGTGCATTTAGTTTTGTTGCTGAAGGAATGTTTTCGTCGTTAAAGTATTTCGATATCCTTTGGGATTAAAAGAAATTATCATGTCCTCCAACATTAAAAAAAATTGCACTTGATATATGGCGACGACTTTGATATAGGGTTTAAAATTTCAGAAAACTTCATTACAATCTCACTTCGAGATGTTTTGATTACACTGTTGTATGGATCTAGCCACGTAGTTGACAATTGTAGATTTGATGATGAAGCAGATCCAAATTTAGTTCTGCTTGGCATATCGTATTTAACTCATCAAATTGATAAAACTCATCTACTAATTACCCATTTAACATATAAATCGTTAAAGTTTTTGACAATTGCTACAGCGGTTACGAGTGACGCTGTAGCTACTAGAATCCGCGATTTCGCGTTGCAGTTTCCAATGGCAAGCATAAACTGGTGGAATGGTGGAATTGTCGTTATGCCCAGGGTTACCAAGTATATGTTGTTCAACAATAACATATGTTTAGTTCGCGAATGCCACCTGGTTGTATAGCGGTACAGTGGTTACATAAATCCATGAGTCAAACTCAAGCAATGAGACTGAGCTACACGGTAGAAAATAAAGGAAATGACGATTGTTGTCGAACTCAAGGAGTATTACAATGATGATGATGAACTAAGACTGTTAACCACCTGTTTCGCGGTAAGAATTTGTCAGTATGGTTATTGAAGACGACAGAGAGAGCTCATTATAGGTGCAGCACCCATAGATAAGAGTGCAAATAAAAAAAAAAAAAAAATCTCAGACTTGGCATGACTGTAAGGCTGCTTCTGATACTGAAGCAGTTTTGTCTGCAACCATCTCCTAACTGACATTTTTCAAGTGAGGTGAACGACTTTTGATAAATATAGAGAGGACGTGGGAGAGTCACCAACACCAATCACTAATTAAAGTAACAACATAAGAAAAACCTAACCACTAATCTAAAAAGTAACCCCTCTCACCTTTCCTGCCCCGTCAACTTGCATTCAACAACTTCATCTCATTGCTCGAGTCAACACTCAAAAACGGTATAATTCGTTTGAAATAAACAAACTCATTAAAATCCTTGCCTTTAACAGTAAAAGATCTAACTCCACTTGACTCTCCACCACCTTCATCATTCTCCTCTTCAATACCTCCACTAAACACAGGGAATCCGATATTTGCAGAGCCAAGCTTATCTCCATCTTCATTAAAATCATAACCGGCATTCAGGTAGAATGCATCAGCTTCAATCCGTTTACTCAAATATTTCCTAAACCCATCAATGATTATATTCATCTCATTCATCGATTTACCCAAATTGATCATGGTGGTCATGGATGATGATTCGTATGGGAACATTGTGGCTGATCTCAAATTTTGCCTCAGTGGAGTAGATCTCGAGGCAGTGGCAGTCCTCATATGATCCGATTGCGACGTGGTCGCACTCGTGGAATCGGTGGCCGAAGTTAACACATCTTGTGGGTGAAACTGCTCAAGAAATATTCCATCCTCTTCTTCATTCATATAAACAATCTTGTTATTGTACAAATCAGAATTGATGAATATCGAGATATAAGGGAGTTGTGGATGATGAGGGAAATACAACACCGAAGACTTAATGGATGATCCCATGTTTGAGCCTGACCCAGTAGACGTCGACGAGAATGACGCGTTTGTTGCAGTTGTAGTTCTCGATGACATTGACGGCAAATGACCATCTGAGTTATAAAACAATTGCTGACGAACTAATGCATTTTTGTGATTGATTATTTGAAACTTTTCATTAATTGATTCATGACACACAATAATATCAAACTTGAAAATTGGACGAACAATCTCTGGTGGTAATCGCGCTAACTCAGGCGGTTGAATGTTATACAATTGAGACAGTTTCTTCTTGGTCAACAGTTTGCCATGACCAGATTGTTGTTGCATTCTTTGTTGTGCGCCAAAGCTTGCATCTTGCAAAGGGCCATTCAACTTAATCGTATCAAGCGAGTAAATTGATTCATTATCCGACTTTGCAGATGATGACTCGGTAAATGATGTTGGGGTGGATCTGAATGACATGATACTGGGTGACGACGACCTTGACTTGAAGGAATTAGTCGTAGATAGTGAAGTGGACGACTCCGAGTTTCGTGTAATGTCGTTGGCATTTATGTTGCCATTACCAGAATGCTTGGCCAATGTTTCCTTTGGATCAACAAATTTGTCATCAGAACCATCATCTTTGTCTTCGCCATCGCCGTCACCAGCATCAGCAACAATACGTAATAATCTTCCAATGGAACTAACCAACGACGTTCCCTTTGAGCCAAATGAGCTTGCAACTGAACCCGAAGATGATGAGCCGTTTCTCTTTTCATCTTCTCGTGGAGTGTTTGATCCATTTGAAGCTGGTGCAACAGTGGCGCAAGTATAAATAGCCTCATCAAAAATTTCAAATGCGTGGGTTTTTCTCAATTCAGATGATTTTGATACTGAAGTGACAGCAGTTGAGGTTTGAAACATGTCCGATTGTTGACTATCATAGCTGCCATTATTTCCAATTGACAAGTAATCATCGCGTACACTAGCAGGTAAGATACCAAATTTACGATTAACTAATGGATTATCTGGTTTGAAATTTAGGGTAAACATTGGACGACAAGTAACATCACTCGTTTCACTATATTCCTTTGGCTTGTGCTCATTACACAACTTCATAGTATACCTCTGCAACGCGTCAAACGATTGGTCCAATTTGAATTGTAAATTCCTTGTCACTTGTATTGATGCTGATGACTGAGAGTTGTTGATTCCAATTACTCTCCAAACCAAAAACTTGATATAGTACGACCTCACGAGAGGGTTCCAATGAACAAACATTGTGCGAAACATATCATCACTTATGAGATAATTTGTGAAATTTAACTTGAATGAATCCTCAACATTGGTTATCCACTTGTAATTTTCATCATGGATATCACCAATGGGTCCATATTCCAGACGCTGCGGTTGAACAAATGAGCACAATGCATCAGGAATCATATCCCACACATTGAAAAGAAATTGGAAATTCTTCAACAAACTTTGTACATGATCCGAGTGGCTCATCATCATATAATTGCAACTCAACCAAAACTCCCAGCTAATGAGATACTTTACTTCATTGGAAATATTGTTTTCAACGTGATTGATAAACTCATGAACAATGCCCAAAATCAATCCATTCTTGTTAAAATCATAAATCGTCACCTCTTTTGCAATTGAAATCAAACACAAGTCAATAACCTTGACCAAGCTTGCACTGATGCAGTCAATAGACTTGTTATCAAGGGTAGCACAATAAATTACATCACGCACAGTCTTGAAAATTTTGATGATTGAGTTATAATACATGTCACTTTGCTTGATGTTAATGTTAAATTGAGGAGGTGGGGGTGGAGCTGGTGCCTTGCATCGTTGACCATTGGAGCTGAATGTAGTATGAGGCGGAGGAGGAGATGGTGGAGGGACTGCTGATGCTGACGCTGGTGCTGGTGCAGGTGCGCCGCCACCATTACCACAATCATCGTTTTCCCGTTTGCGATTTGCCATTGCTGGTATTGGCGGAAGTGGGGCACTCTTAGTTACAGAACCACCTGCAGTAGTGAAATTTGGCTTTGACGAGCTAGTGATTCGAGTTATTGCAATGTGAAAAATCTGATAAACATGACTCAAAATAACACTGAATCCAGGACATTCTAGCAAAATCATCACATCATCATCTATAATCGGTAGTAAGCTTTTTTGCACAATTTCAATATAATGACGCAAAAATGAGTTGAAAACGCTCGAGTCTGATCCACACCAACGACGAACCCAATCACCATTAGGGTTTTTGATTCCATCAACAGGATGCTTAGGTGGTGGAGTGCAATTCATAAAGCATTTCTGCCCTCTATCTTCTAAATTCGGCAAGCCTTTGAAATCAATCAAGTGATGCAAGTGCTGAGGAAATACATTGAACAATTCTCGAGAATCATGAGTGCTAGTGTTGGGTAGGCTCTTGGTACATGTCTCCAAAGTGATTTGTTTTACATTGAGCAAAAACAACAATGCAGTGGAAACATTTGGGAGTTTAAAGAAACTAAATGCAAAAACTTTTCCAATAAATGCAGCCATTGGTCCGGACAAAGTTTTCAATGTAGTCAATTTGTCAATGCAAAAATCCAACGTTGTTGTAAGTAATATTTGGTAATCACTAAACTCATCATAATAAATCCAGTCATCGCGTGAAATAATTCGCGAAACGCATTCCAAATACGCGTTGCGATCAGATGCAGGTATACTAGTGAAATGTATGGGTTCAACACTGGATAATATGGAATGTGACAACGTGTGCGATGAAGGTGATTTGGAGTTGCTAGAGGTGGTTGCGGAGGTGGTGGATGCAGTGGCCGACAAGTTTGCAGTATATCGCAAATTTCCAATCAATGCATTCCACCATTTTATCAATATAGCCAACACAACACAAGTTAAACTTTTATACACCTTGGAGTCTTTGGCAAAAAATTGATCCAATTGGTTTGCACTTCTTAAAAAGGGAATCAAAGACGTTCTTAGTAAGTTTCCTTTCATTATAGATCCATTTACAGTTTTGGTGCCATTGGAGTTGTGATTGTATTTCTTTGAGTTAAACTTGTTCAATGCTAGTTCCAATTTCTTGTATCGCTTTAGCAATGTTTGTATAAGTTTATCATTGTTGGTGTTATTGCTGCTATTACCGTTGCTATTGTTTGATGCAGTGGTAGATACCGAACTTGCACTTGGTATCGAGGAGTAAGACGATAATGACACAAACGAGGATCCTGACCTCGGAAGTCTGTAACCGGCGGAAGGTGGTGTCAATGGAGGTGGTTGTTGTAATGCAGGAACTTTTGGCGAAGCTTTGGTTTTGGGAGAAGGTTGTAGAGTCGAAGTTGATGCATTTAATGACAGTGAAGAGGATGATGAGGATGCAATTGCACTCTTTTGACGGGGAACGGGTGATGATCTTAGTAATTTTGACGGCAGCAGTATCGAAACAGCAGCAGGTTTTGGTGGGGGAGGTGGTGGTGATTGTGAAAATGAGCTCTGTGAGTTTGCTTGAGCAAATAGTGAATTTGAAGAAAACTTTCTGCTTATAAAACTTTTCGACTTTGTTATAGTCTTTGATGGTGTAGACTCTGTAGATAAATCATCATTTTCGTCATTTGTTGCACCTATGTTGGATTCGCCTCGAGCAGCCAATGATCTAGACAACACATTGGTCATGATGTAGTAAGTCTAATGCAAAATTCAACGAGTGAAACTTATAAATAAAAATCCCAGCGACACGCACTTGATCTATTATAGAAGCAAAAACTAGGAATAACGAAGGGGTAGTTAGTTATTCAAAAACTCTGTAAAAAGAATTTGGCTTGCAAAAAAAAAAAAAAACGATTGGATCGGGGCACCAGTGGTATTTGATGCTAACGAAAGTGCAGTGACCTATTGTTTGTCTTGTGGGAAGGAGGGTGGGGGAAAGGGAAGCCAATTGTTTCCAGGAGAAGGAGGGGAACGGACTCAAATGTCAAATACTGTTGTTGCCTTTTGCTGCTGCTACTATTTTGTTTGCTTTGCTCCGTGATTGTTGAAAAGTTTCTATTTCTGTAAACCTTCTTAAAAAAAAATGTGCTGCTGCTGATTTTCTCCTAATGATCAAAATAAAACAAACGTTTGTCTGATGTTGCAATGGTTCGACTGGATATAGTGTGTAATTGTGTGTGCGCGTATATATGGTTTGTAACTAGGGTTGACCAACGTGTGTATGATCGTAAACTAGGTAATTTCAGGAACAGTTGGGGGTTGAGGGCAGTTTGGAGTTACACTGATGATTTCTTATTGTGTGTATTGTCTATCTTTTACGTAGGTAGGATGTGAGTGTGGGTTGGTGGTGCCTTAGTGACTGTTGCAAACTGATAAAGGATGAAGGATGAAGGATGAAGGATGATGGGTTGGGTGGTATTGTGCAGGCTATTAGCAGTCAAATGGTAATGGTGTGATGATGATGATGATGATGAAGAAGAAGAAGATGAAGATGAGTGAAAGTGGTGGTGTTATGTTGTGTTACGATATGGTTGTAATTTGGTTGTAAAAAGAAAAAATAGAATAATAAACTTGATAAATGTGTGTGTATATGTGTCTGTTGATATATACTTGTATGCCTTATTATGCTTATTATGCTTATTGTGCTTATTGTGCTTATTGTGCTTGTGGGTTTGTGTATAAATCCTGTGTCTCTATATGTTTTATTAATGAATGTGCACTATTGTGTTGTGCTGCTACCAAAAAAGTATTCTATTGTGTAGCAAGAGTTAGTAACAACAACACAACACACAACAACAAGAAAAAAAAAAGAATAAAAAAAAAAAAAAGAAAAGAAAGAGTGGTATTATAATTCGGAGTACTGCATATAGCTAGGGTAACAACTATTTATAGTATGATTACATAATAAATTACGTAATTATATCGCATTTCTTTTTTTTATCCGAAGAGGTAAGAAAAAGCCTCTTTAGAATTGCCTCTTACTATCTCACATTTTTAAGATCATACTCAATTTCATCAGTTGAAGATACACATCTGCTGTGCGCACGAGCTTATTCAGAATCAGCTATTGCAATTTGACCTGTGAGATTTTAAATTTGTTCCACCAAATGTGAATGTATTATGTCCTGTTCTGTGTTTTGAGTTTCATTTTTTTTGCCTCGAATATAAGAACAGATGAAATTTATTCTGTTCAAAGTTACACAAGAAGACACAACAATACTTACCACCAATACAGTTGAAATTTCAAATCAGCAATCACAAAAAGCGTGGTTTGTTTTATAATTAACAATGATATAAAACGGAAGAAGACCTTACACGCAACATTTGGTCGTAGACGGTGTAGATACAAAGAAGAAGAGTGCATTGAAACTATACACATTTGGATACAGTAGCTACTCACCCGAGCCTCATTCATTAGTTGTATCGAAACACACTTTGTTTATGATACAGAAGCCTTGTTCTTTGTTTATCCCTTTTTTTTTTTTTATTTAATTTTCAGAAATGGCAACTATAAGCCTACCTCTACGGAAATCGTTTTTTTTTTTCAATGATTGGACAAAGAACTCAAGCGTTTTTACAATGATGAATGGTATCGTATCCCCTCATCGACAACATCGATCAGCATCGATCAGCATCGAACAGCATCGAAAATCATCGACTTCATCATCATTGAAGACTCTCTACTTCCGCAATTTTCTCTGACTTTTGACTCATGCACCACTTGTTTAAAGTTTTCATCGAGAACAAGAGTATAAAAGGATGCTGATGATTAAACAATATCTTCACCTTTATTATAACTCGAATTTAGTGAAAAAGCCCCCTTTTGTATTATATTTTCTATTTTTGTACTGTTTTCATATATTACAAAACATAACAAATGTAGAGAGATACGTCATCTTGCTCTAGCCCGTGCATCATTTTCGTCAAATAACAGGAAATTAACAACAAAATACATTGCTTGGACTAGGGCCCATGAACACTGCTGTATCTAGCTCCTTCGTTTGTTACAAATGAAGAAAACACAATTTTGAATCGAAGAGCAAACACAAGAAAAAAAAAATTAAAACCATTATCTCGAGATTTTTTTTATTTTTTGTAAATTCGTGCATTGTTTATGCGTTATGAGCCCTGGCACAAATAAACTAAACATATTGATGACGAATGTGTGAAAAGCATTCTCCACATTCACAGAATTAGACTTAGCACAGAATCCTTGATTGACGAGTACTGAATCTCACTCACGTTCACGTAGCTATGTTGTTCCACCACCATCACAACCACCACCACATGTCGTATAGTTTCCTTACCGCTAGGTATTACGTCATCTCTCGATCTCGATGCCAAAGCACGCACATGGAAGCCCCGCTCATTTTTAAGCCATTCCAAATCATTCAGTTATCTATTTTTGGTAATCACTTCACCCAATTTGGCAATCTAACCATTCGACAGGCCTACTACACGTTCAAGAAATTTCTAATTCTCACCTTGTTTGTACTCTTATTAATTTTTTTTTTTCGTTTTTCTCTTGCTTTTTTAGTTTTTGTCGGAAGTATCGGAGAAATGAAATTAAACCTAAAAATAAATAATAAAAGAGACTTGGTAAGCGAACCGTGCGCAATTTGTTTTGCGCGTTGTAGATTTTTGATCAAAAAACGCAAAAATAAAACACTGACGATTCAAGTAAACATTGTGCATCTCTCTCTCTCTCTCTCTCTCTCCCCCACACCCCCACAAAAAAGAGTTTGCAAATCAGTTTCTACAAAATGAGCAAGTAACCAGTCAATAAGTGAACCAAATACAGGGTTTAACTACATTGTCCCCAATCAATATATACATATAAATTCACGCCAATGTCTAGAAACCAGTTTTGGATTTTTTCTTCTTAGTTTTTCTCAGTTCCAGTTTTTTTGTTGGTGAATTCGAATTTGATTTGAGATTGGATATTGTTTTTGTTGGACCTTCATTGACATTGGGAGTTGGTGTTGATCTGTCGTGGATATTATCATCTCCAGCATTACTCTTGTAATCGTTACTTGCTTCTTTCCCCAAACTTAAAGTATCATTAACGTCAGTCGTACCTTCACTCTCGATTGAACTTCTACTTTGAGCTGTCGCTTCATCGTCCTTTCCCTCTTCTTCATAGTCATCTTCTCGTGAAGGTGGCATTGTCTCATTAGTGTCCCGTCTATTGCTTCCCTTATTATCCAACTCAGCAACATGCTGCGCCAGTTCTGCTTTGTCAACATTTGTAGAGTTGGCTTCTTTATCACCACCCTTCTCCTCACCTTGATTTTCTGGTTTCAGTTCTTGCTCAGTATCATCTTTGCCTTCTTCCGCCACTTGTTCCGCATGCTTTCGCGATTGTACAATCTTCTCTGCAGTTTCAGTGCCAATGGATTCAGTATCAACATCAACAGTTGTTGCTTGTGCGCCAGCACCATTTTGTGAAACTTTGTCTGATTTTAATGTTGATGACCCTGCATCTTCAACAGATTTCGACGCAGATGTAACTGTCGTTTCATTTGATTTGGTGTCCACAACACTTTCGTTATTGTTTGAAGCCTTCGAGGATGCCTCCAATTCATCAATCTTGTCTCCATCGTCACTAACACTAGGTCCATTCTCAGTATGATTCAAGCTGTTTGCTGCCAATGAATCTTCCTTAGTGTCTGACTTCGAGGTTTTTGTCAGCTTTAGATCACTGACAGGTTCAAGCCCCGATTTCCCATGCTTATGCGACATTTTATCATATTCAGTGGGATCATTTTTGTTGACATCATCATGTTCAATGCTAGATTCCCTAACTTCAACCGCTTTTTCCCCGGCTTCCGTAGCGTCGTCAATGCGCGGTTCAACGCCTTTGACCTCTTCATTCTTTCTCAGAGCCTCCTCAGATTTATCCTTTTCATATGATTGCTTGCACTCTTCATCTTTCTTAGCTTTACTCATGGCAACTTGTTCTTCCGGTTCATTTTGCTTTTCTACCCCCTTGCTTCCCGAGTGTTCATTTTTCACATCACCTTTCTCTTCTTCATCGTGATCATTATCCTTTGAATGTGATTTTAATCTTAAATTATCCCGCCCATTTACAGGCTCTTCTTCTCTATCCGGTCCTTCCTGCGATTTTGCTATCAAATTCGAATCTTTCGAATTTTTAGCATCTTGTATATCACTTGCAAATGCCTTGAACTTTCCCTCAGAAACACTCCTATAATCAGATTCAGTTGAGCGCTTATTATCCTTAGCACCCTTAGTGTTTTCCGTGTTTATAGTGTCTCCACTAGCACTAGCACCACCATTCTTGGCATTTTCGATGTCCCTTTTGAATGCATCAAACTTTAATTGACTTTGACTCGATGGTTGAGCGACATTATGAGACTCTTTTGTCTCCATATGACTTTCATCTACATGCCTTTCGGGCTCTTCTGAGAGAGGATCAACTGATGGATCAGGCTTCTTCTCTTCATCTCCTTCATTCTCAGCAACACGAAGATCGTATCGATTCAAAATTTCTTTATCGTCCTGCGCCTCTTCCTCTGCTAATGATTTTTCATCTTGCGTAGTCTTTTCTTCAGCAATCACATCGTCATGAAGTTTCTTATCAATTTTCTCCAACGTTGATTTACTATCTTCAGTTTCAGCACCTTGATTTGACACACTAGCTTCTGAATGAGGATTTGGCTCCTTTTCTTCAACAGCACTCTTGTTTTTATGGGAGTTTTCAGAGCCATCTTCAGCCAGACGGTAATGGTCAGCTTCATTAGTTTCCCTCTTGTCTGCCCCATCTAGCTCTTTCGTCTTTGTCTCATTACTCTTTTTTATCTGATCAGATGTTCCACGCTTGGTATCAGAGTCAACATTCTCCTTAACATTCAAAGTAGGAGCAAATGAAGACGTGGATGAAATGTTTTTGAAAGTCTTAAAGATTGGGGTTGGCGGTGCAAAGTCGGAATCAACATCACTGTTTGCATTAGATGCATCTTTAGATGTCCACATTGATGCAAGGGGTTGCTTCACGTTGCTGGTTGGAGCTGCGCTCTTTGCAGTTGGCGCATCAGTATGCTGCGTGTTAGACAACGTTTCTTTTTCTTGTACAGTCTCCCTAGTAGATTCACCGTGTGATTTTCCAAATTTGTCGTTGTCTTTAGTGTTTTGAACTGGATCGCTATCAGCTACCAAAGACCCCTTTTTACCGTCTTCATGGTTTTTCGTTTCAGTGCCAGCCGATGCTGATACATTTTCGTTGTCTCTTCCGTCTTTTTCATCGTCTTTTTCATCGTCTTTGGCATCGGCATTTCCTTCCGAATTTTGTGGTTTCAGGACAGTATCGCTGGAATGCCCAACCACTTGTTTGGCCACGTCCTTGTCCTTAGTTTTATGTTCATTCTCACTCTGCTGCGCAATCTTCGAAGGACTGTTTGTCTTCAAACTCTCTTCGATTTTTTGATATGCGGCATGCAAGACTTCTTTCAATTTGTTTTCATCTACTGGACTGTGTGAAAGTTCATCCTCAATAAGCTTTCTTAATTCAAGGATAGCACTCAACACCACAACATTTCTAGACTCAGCCTTGCTCAACTTTTCTTTCAAACTTACAATCTTATTTCTCAAATCAGCGTTCTCTGTCACGTTTTTACTTGATACAGATTTTTCTCTGGCTACTTTTGATCTCAACTCTTCAATATATCTTTGAATCAAAGTGAATGTATTCTTTGATGCTTTTTTGGTCAAAATGGCGAATTCATGTTGATCAACCTCTCCCAGCTTTGTGTCAGATAAATAACCTTCATCTGAGTGATAATCTTCACCCGATGAGGCAGCCTCGTACGTTGTCCCTGCTTGTTCTAGTTGCTTGGCAAGTTTGTCAAAGCCATCGTCAAAGCGTTTCAAATCCTCAATAAAAATGTCACATTTTTTAAAAAATGCTTGATAAACTTGCAACTCTTTGCTTTTATGGTCAAGCTCCGTTGATAGTTCCTTGTTTGCATCTTTTGATTTCTCAAGTTCTTTGCCCAAATTTTCTTCAGAATGTACGAGCAATTCTGCTCTTTCTTTGAGATCAATTAATCGCTGTCTTGTATCATCAAGGTCTCTAGACACTTTGACGTAGTCTTCGTGCATGGTCTTGTAGGCGGGTCTCAATTCTTCCAAACTCTTTTGCAGTTGATCGTACTTCTTAATTAGCTGGTTGTTTTTCGCAATTTGATCATCGTTGCTATGCTCCAACTCTTTTAATTTCTTTTGTGATTGATTATAAGACTGGCGAAGTTCAACTATTACTTCTTCTTTGCCGCTCTCAATTGTTCTAAGTAGCTCCCTCTGTGAAAGTGTTTCTCGTTTTGCGGCAGCAACCAATTCCTCCAACTCCGCAATTTTCAAACCATTTTCAATGGACACTTTTTCAATTTGGGTATTTAGTTGAAATTTGTAATCCCGGGCCAACTTTTCACCATGCTGTCGAGATACATTCAACTCATGCTTCAACTCCGCGATTTCTTTTTCCTTGGATGCCATCTTCTTCGTCAAACTTAATGTTTCTGAGGTCAATTTGTCCTCCAATGCTGTCAATCTTTCCTTCTTTGATTTATACTGTTTGAGTTGGGACTCAAGCTGTTCAATGAGTTTTCTATTCTCTTCTTGTTTTCCAAATGCATCTTTTTTTGAAAGTTCCACCTCTTCCTTGAGCAACAGGTTTTGCTCATCTTGGGATAATTTTGATGATTTCACATAATTGTCATATTCCAATTGCACTGATTGTAATTTCCTTGATTCCGATTCATATAGTTTGTAAAACACCACTAGTAAAACGCAAGCTACTGCAGTTAGAAGGCTGGAGAACGACATGGTGGCTAGTGATAAACGATTGATTTTACGGTAACAGAAACATACATAATTTTTTTTTTTCCAACGGCGTGATTGCGCTACCATTTAAAAGTGGACTTCAACGTTGTATTGATTGAGATGAAGGGAGGAAGGGTTGTGCTGCTATTGGATCAGTTTTGGTTCAGTAAGTATCCTTTTAGGGGAGAGCTGTCATTTAATAGCAGCTTACATCTGATCGAGTACGCATTTGTAAAGCAACTGCAGGGGGCAACTTTCTAGCTTCCTTACACAAGAGAATTTTCAAGAGCCCGCTCTGTGGTCTACATCACTCAAGGTTGGATATTTAATTGGCACTACTAGCGTCGACGTTATAAAATATCTACTTGAAGTTCTAATCAAATCTACCTTCTAGTATTCCATGAATTGGCAGCTATATATGCACCCCAGTCGTCATACAAGAAGTTTTGTAATTTTGTGTAGATCGTTTTTATTGTAATTGCTCATGTATAATACTGTTGAGAATGTGACCTAATACCTAATTGGGGAGTACAAACTGTCCGCACTGGAAAAATTATACCAAAAACTTATTACTATTGGAGTTTTTCCTTTTCAACTATAGCTGAGCAACACCAGCCTGTAGTACAGCCCAACACTATCCTGGCTTCTTTTTACTCGTCATAGTGGATCAAATTGACAAATTGTTTTAACTGCAACTCAAACCTCGCAAAAGCACACTTCCTTTTATCCACAAATGGAAATATCACCAGCAAGTTTAACGCCGCGACCAAGATCAAGGTCAAGGACCAGAAATTCGACAGCCAATTCAAGGTCAACTTCGGCGACAAGAAGGCCAAGCTTGTCTGGGACGAGAAAGTCCTTGTCTAGCTCTTCTTTGAACAAATTGACCATTACATCAACCCAAATTGATGATGAACGTTCAGTACCATCAGTACAAGCAGTCTTGGATAATTCATTACCAGCAGATTTCTTCAAACAAGATATAATAGCATTGACTAAGGCTTTGAAAATTCACAAATGGCACAAGAAGAGCTTGAATATGCATAAGCTAAAAATAACGAGAATCTCGGGAGCACTAACCAATTCAATCTACAAGATTGACTATGTGGATGAAGAACAAGATATCCACTTACCTTCTTTGTTGTTGAGGGTATATGGTAAGAATGTTGATGAGTTGATCGACAGAGATAGTGAATTAATGACATTAATCAAGCTATCACAGAAACGTATTGGTCCTAGATTATTGGGTATTTTCACAAATGGACGATTTGAGCAATTCTTGGAAGGATTTGTCACATTAACAAAAGATCAGATTAGAGATCAAGTTATATCACAAATGATTGGAAGGAGAATGAAGGATTTGCATTACAAGGTTGACTTGACGGAAGAGGAGTCACAAACGCCAGTTCCCACATGCTGGAGATTGATTGAAAAATGGCTAAAGATTTTCGAAAATGAGTACAAACCGGGGTATGAAAAAGCCGGCATTGACCTCAAGGATATCTTTATGATGGACTTTGATGAATTTAAGAAGTTGGTATTTAGATATAAACATTGGCTTTTTGACAAGTATAAAAAGGAAGGGTTTTCGTTGAATTATAAATTCTGCCACAACGACACCCAGTATGGAAATTTGCTTCTCCATAACTCGTTTGAACCAGAGGAGATTATCATTGATACGCCACTTGGCTCGAGTGCAAATTTACCTGAAATTGCCATTAAATCTACCTCAAACAAAAAGGATTCCAATTTGGTGGTTATAGATTTCGAATACTCAGGACCTAATTTCCCGGCATATGACATTGTCAACCATTTCAGTGAGTGGATGTCTAACTACCATGATGCAGAGAGGTCATATTTTGTCAACAACAAAATGTTCCCCACTCAATTGGAGCAGTTAAATTTCATTAAAGCTTATATTGAGTATGATTTTCAATTACCATCGTCCAATTTGAAATCAGCGAAATCAGATCAAGAGTTGTTGAACAATTCGGATAAACAAGCAGTCAGTATTATCCAGTATGAAATTGAAAAAATGTACAATGAATGTGTCTACTGGCGCTCATCGGTGCAAATTTTTTGGGCTCTTTGGGGGTTGATTCAAAATGGACCCATTGAACCTAAACCAAAGTTGAATAGAAACGAAAGTGAACAGGGTGTTGGAAGCACATATAATATCACCGTTGAAATGGAGAAGTTTGGACTTCAAGATTTAGAGATTACCACTGGTGATGCAATTACTTCAAGTGATGATGATTTTGATTATTTAAAGTATAGCAACCAAAAGCTAGCAATTGTTGTGGGCGATGCCATGCAGTTCAACTTACTCGATAAAGATCAAGTGGACTCCAAGTATCACGCAGATATCAAGTACTTGAGTTTCAAAACTTATGACTTGTAAATAGCGTTTTGTATACTAGTACTGCATATAAATTTTCTTTAGATTTGACGGATAGGTAGCACCTCGATTTGAAAATTTAGACAAACTTTGTTAGCAAAACGCAATTACCACAAGCAAGTGTCACCCACTTTTTGATGCTATCGTTCCGTACAAAGGGATACAACGGTTATGGTGTCCAGTACTCACCATTTTTCGATAATAAACTCGCCGTAGCTACAGCTGCTAACTATGGTCTCGTGGGGAATGGACGACTATTCATCTTAGACATCGGACCCAATGGCCAAATTACGAGTCCAATATCATGGGAAACGCAAGATGGATTATTCGATTTAGCTTGGAGCGAAATGCACGAAAACCAATGCGTGGTGGCTAGTGGAGATGGTCTGATTAAATTGTTTGATCGAACGGTTTCTCAATTTCCTATAATGCAATGGAAGGAACATCAACGAGAGGTGTTTTCAGTGAATTGGAATTTAGTAGATAAATCAAATTTTGTTACATCTAGCTGGGACGGAAGTATAAAGATCTGGGCGAGTCAGAGACAGGAGTCGTTACTTACTTTGAACCCAACTGGCACTGACTATACGACTGTTGCTGCACCAATTGCATCAACTGCGCAACCACCACTTCTGCATCAACAACACCATCAACGAAACCAACATAATAGTACAAAGAACTGTATTTATTCAGCCCAGTTTTCTCCACACTCGCCCTCAATGCTTGTTTCATGTACTGGCGCATCACAAGTGCAAATTTGGGACATTCGAACCCCACATCCACTACAATTGCATTTTGTATCACATGACGGGCTAGAAACGCTTTCAGTTGATTGGAATAAATACAAGTCAACGGTTATTGCATCAGGAGGAACTGACAAGTCAGTTAGGGTATGGGATCTAAGAATGGTTTCCAATTTAGACCAACCATCAGCTCATTCGCCAATGCCACTGCATCATCATCGAGGTCCTAGTGCTTTGAATCAATTTGTGGGTCACGAGTTTGCCGTAAGGCGAGTTCAATGGTCTCCTCATAATGGGAAAGAATTACTCAGTACATCCTATGATATGACGGCTAGAGTATGGAGAGATGAACTGGATGAACGAGCAAGATTTTTGAATACCAAAACAGGTGGTTTGATGGGTGTGTTTAATAAGCATAGGGAGTTTGTCATAGGCTGTGATTATAGTTTATGGGGAGAGCCCGGATGGTGTGCCACTACTGGTTGGGATGAAATGGTGTATGTATGGGATTCAAAGAGACTATGAGGAAGCTTACATTATGCCTAAAAAGGCAAATGATATAGAATAGATCTCTCGTAAAAATAAATGACCTTTGCATTATGACACACAAAACGCAGCTGCTCTCTGCTTCTTGCCACGGAAACATATTCTTTCAGTGGTGAATTGCATCTTCATTTGTATGTGTATTGCCTGTTTAGTCGAAATCGAAAATATGCAATGCATTGGAAAGTTGTACAAAAAGGACAAATTTATTATCATCAATTTGCCTAATTAGGCAAGCGAAATCAAAAAATTAAAACATTTTTGCAATGATGAAGTTTAAATGGGAGTGCTTAGATATCAAGGCTTATATTGTGATACGAATTGGGGAGAAGGAGATCATATATAATGCATCATGGTTCTTTTTCACAGATTATCTGAATTCGTGATAAGCAACTTTACAAAGGTTTAGTTGACCGTTACAGTCATTAAATCCATTTCCTCTTCAAATTCTTCAATAATGACAGTCACCACTATTACATTGAATTTAGCATATAGCTTCAGAATTGACCCAAAAGCAACTAGACAATCACCTAATTACCAAACATATTACGAGACCAATACGGGGTTGTGGAAACCACACTGGAATGACTTGACTGGAGATTCATACAAGGTGATGGACAACTTGTCCAAGTTAAAGTCAGTTTGTGATGAGATCAATCTGGTGCAAAGTTTGGTAAACTATATTGAGGTGGTACCCCCGCTGTTGAACAATCATCGCATTATTGTACACATACATGGTGAAGAACTGTTTATAACCAAGTCGAGGACAAAGATGCTCCACTCTTACAACTATGTTAGCTCAAAGACAGTGGTACTTGATGAATCCCAGTATATGAAAATTGATGAACAGTTTATCAAGCAAATGAATGCATTGTGTCAAAGATATCAAGTTGAGGTGATTATAAATAATGAAAAATCATCATTTAGCAAAAAGGTATCTGAAATAGCATACTCCATTCACATAGTTGGCCATCAAGACAATATAACATTTTTTGATACCTCGCTAAAAGTTTTGATTGACCTGCACTTGAATAACTATACCATTGATTCTTATTCATTACCGCTCAGTTTGATTCCATTGGCTGGTGGTGTCAACTTATCCAACTTCAAGCAAATAGCCAAGCAAACAAATGTCAACATCTATATTCCCGATTTGTTACCCAACATATTCAATTCAAATGTACTTACTAGCAACTTTGATATGACAGTATGGATCACTGCCCAGCATCCCATGGATTTGATTTTGACCAGATCAATCTTGGACAAGATATTTTATAAGAGGAGTCAATTAATTTCCAAACGGATAGCCATGAGCCAATCGAAACTTGATTTAATCCTCTTGCATAATCAACAAGATATGATTGATTTGATGTTGAAACATGGGGTGTTTATACAGTTACCAAGTTTGGGAGAAGCAAATCAGTCAATCATTATACAAGGATTGCACACTGATGCTATTGACGAATGTATCAGGGACATTGGATCGATTGTGACTCAATATTATTCAGTATCAGGCATATATGCCAACAAGGACGAAATTTTGCAATTGTGTCAATATACAAAGACATGTACAGCTGAATTCACCGGCTATAGTTTTGAAATCAATGGACAACGTAAAGAGATTAAGTCTTTAGTCCATCAGTTATCAGTGCTTGCATCAACTTTGAATGTACGTATTGAGGTGAACAATGATCAAAAAGATTTTATCAGTGGTAAAAAGAATGGTAAATTGGTTAAAATCCTCAACCAAGTCAACAACATTCCATCAATAAAGTTCAACGTATACAATGAATATCGTTTTTACATTGACATTGAATCATCATCATCTATAATTAGTCAAGTTATTGATCTAATTGAATTGGAATTACCACTGGAGTTGAAATTCAACATCCCTGAAGTTTTCCATAAATCAATCATTGGTAATGGTGGATCAATGATTCAGTCAATAATGAAAAAACACAACGTGTTTATCAAATTTTCATCCAATTTTGACACTTCAACCAATGTGTATTCTTTATCACGTCAATCCAATGTTTTGATTAAATGTCCACAAAAGAATATGGCAAGCATTCCCCTTGTTAAACAAGAGATTGATGACTTGGTTTTGAAATATTGTATGAATGATGTTCAACAACAAAATGTATCAATTTATTATAATTTAAAATTTCAAATTTTGAAGAGTCAATATTTGATGTTGGTGAATAACAACAAACTACATTTGATTAATCAATTTGAACATGATCATAATTCATTTATTGATTTTCCTATATCTATTGATGCGTTCAAGAATAGCAATGTTGTTGAGTTTAATATCAAAGGATCAGAATCGAAAATTAAGTCATGTGCTAAACAGTTGCAAACTGTCCTTCCATCAACTTATGAATTCAAATTTGCTGGTAATTCAGCCAAATTTGACCAAGTGTTTAAAACCACAAGAGCATTTCAAAATGAAGTTGTCATTCCGTTTAAGATTATGTTTGGATTTGACGTAATTGTCAATGATACACCATTAAATTCGGATTTGCCCTATTATCAAATTGTCATGTCCTATTATTGTGACCTCAAGTTGAGCGAAGCAATTGAATCAATGACTTTTTGGCTAAGAGAATGCGGGTTCCTCATTTATGAAAAGACCGAAATGAAATTCAATTCGATACTAGAGTCATCGCTATCATCTCCAATCAAGCTTCATCGTTTCTCAAATCAAATCCCATTACAATCAATCACCAATGTCAATATCAATATGATGACGCCAACTTCATCACCTTTGAGGAAACTTCAACCAAGTACACCGTCAATTACTGCATCATCACCGATCAAAAGCTTTATGGTATCACCATCAAGACAACAGTTGATGATGTCATCACCAATTAGAAACAATATGTATCTGCCCGTGATCGGTCCTCAGTCACCAACCAAACAACAGAGACAAGCACAATCACCAGTGAGAAATAGAATGAATCAACAACAGCAGATTAGATTACTGCCGGTTAAATTTAACTTGGAGCCAACACTAGACAACAACAATTATGTATACAATGTATAATTATTTACCACAGTAGTAGAGTTAGGCATTTATGAATATATCAAAAAATGAGAAACCGAAAGATCCGCACAATTCATGTTTGCTCTATGAATTGTCACATTCATGTTGCCACCTGAAACCCTTCAGACAGTAATTTTGCAACCAATCGGTTCGTACGGAAAAGGGGACAAAACATGACACAAACTGTCAAAATTATGATTAAGGTTGATGTATGTAGTGAATGAAGTCAGTCTATTAGTAACAGAGAGACGGATCCATCTTAGCTGAACAATCGAGGCAACCTTCTTCACGGGCACTCTCACACTCACTACTCTGTAACTTTCCGCCGGCGACGTGCGGGATATAACTTGGAAACAGCCGATCCGTTCTTTCATCAAGAAAAAATAAAAAAACGTTTCTAAAAACTGTTGCGATGCTACCAAATTTGGGTTTTTTTTTTTCACTTTTTAGCCGAGGTTAGAATTGAGTCCTTTTTTTTTTTTTTGTTGAGAACTGTTCGGTTTAGTTGCATGGTATCTTTGACGGGGAGGGAGAACAGGTAGAGAAAAGACAGGCTTTAGCTCTGTAGTATCTACTCACAGTGACCAACAGGACTAAGTTTTAGGCCTGTTCTATTCATCCCGTGTGCTCTTGTTCTCCCATATCCAAGGGGCTTTTCTCTTCACAAGTTCTTTTGGTGTTTTTAGTTTACCCAACAATCTACCTTTGTGTGATTAAGTTTGAACTCAAAGAAAAATAACAACATAAACCAGCAAAACAAAGAAAGAAACTCAAACGCAACAATACCTAAATCGGGTGGGAATTACAATTGCAACTACTATTAGAACCAACAATTTAGAACTACTAAGTTCCTGTTACTCTTTTCATAAATGGTTACAAAACGGTAATGTAAAATAATTCAAAACAAAAGACACACAAGACAAAGACATCGTTTTTTTGCTTTACACTTTGCGCTAATTTTTTTTTTCAACTTTGTATAAAATGCATGAAAAACTTCCTACTTGGTATAAAACCCTCCTTCTTTCCCGTCTTTATCATTGACATTCTTGTCAACTACTTATTGCTTTAAAGAGAGTCAGACCACGTAAAAAACCCGTATCCCAATTAAAAGATGTTGATGAAATTTGGTCTTCCTAGTGCTGAAGCCTGGAGTAAAGTGCCAGTACTCGAAACACCAATCCCACCAAGTCCATTCACCAAACCATATTTAACCAAATTGTATGAATTCACAATGAGAGGATCTACTCCATTGACCATTGCCATTATTTATTTCACCTCGGTGCATCTTATGAATAAAGTTGTTAGAAATAGACAGATTCGTAAACAACAAGATATGGAAAAGTTGAGTGAGTACAAGCAGAAGCAGCAACAACAGCCAAGTAAGAAGAGGTTACCTGCTGCTCCTTATCCTATTGCCAAAACTTCAATTTTCAAACTTTTTGTCATATTACACAATATCTTTTTATGTGCATATTCAGTTTGGACATTTATTGGCATGTCGACAACCATTGCTCAAACTATGGATATTTTCAAGTTGGAGTTGATTCCTTCATTCTATGAAAGTTTGAAAGTCGAAAACTATACGTTGCAAAAATTGGATGTGTTTTTCCAAAGTGTATGTGACCCCAAGAGCGGTATTTTTTCGAGAGTAATTACATCATCACAAGGTTTGCATAATTTGGAGATTTTGGGGTTCTGGTTTTACATTTCCAAATTTTATGAAGTTATTGACACAGTTGTTATTCTTCTTAAAGGACGTCCATCTTCATTATTGCAAAGTTATCATCATGCTGGAGCAATGATGTGTATGTGGGCTGGTGTCAGATATCAATCACCTCCAATTTGGATTTTCGTTGTTTTCAACTCTTTCATTCATTCATTAATGTATTTCTATTTCACATTATCATGCCTTCACATCAAAGTCCCACAAGCATTCAAGAAACTGTTGACATCAATGCAAATTACACAATTTGTACTTGGTGGTAGTATTGCTGTATTGCACAGTTTTGTTTGGATCATTGATACTAGTAAAATGGTTAGTGCTGAACACATGGAGTTAATTAATTGTATTAGCACACCAGAAAAGGCGTTACCATTGTTGATTAATGTTGCATATTTGACTCCTTTGACGGCATTGTTTGCTGCTTTCTACATTGAAAGTTATTTCAAATCAAAAAGTACTTAGATGAAGGAAATCTCTCTTGTATAGTAGTCTCGGTTTGTAGATGTTCGTATATATATAAAACAGTTGATACAAATCTCGTTTCAATTTTGATATTCTTGTATGAGAGGGGGTCTTTTCCCAAAATTTAGGTTTGAAGTTGCTGCAAAAAAAAAAAAGAGACGAAAAAAAAAAATTATCTTTTAGTGGGGGAGAATAACTCCCCTTGTGTTTTCATGTGGGCCTTACATCATGCAAGCTACACTCTTGCATAAACAAGTTAAGCAATCTATAGTTTGAGTGGTCAACACGTTACTTTGAGTGTTGTACAATAAATATTCTCAGACAGAGCATAGCATATAACAACAACTCCGTATACAGTATATCCCACCAGCAATTCCATCCCACAAATAAGCCCCAATTCAATCTTTACACAAAAATTACGTCACACACACCCAATAATAGAACAAAAACACGAACAACAAAAAATAGAATCTAAAAAGTTGAACAAATTGGAGAAGAAAAAACCAATTCAACACTAAATCTATTCTTTCATTGAAAACATAGTCCTACATAATAACAGTAGCCCACTTACCAAATCTGATTACACGCACCTATTCTAGTTAATAAACAAAGTTCAATGAGTCTGGTGGGAAAATGTCATACAATCCACTAAGCAACAATAGCAATGATAATCAAGATCCATTTTCTGACCAAAATATCTTATCCATAGAAGAGCCAGCGGCTATTCATGCTACTGAACTGTTGATATCTACACAAGAACATTTACACGAACTGGGGCCATCTCACTTCAATGACGACCTAAAAGCTGACAGTAGTAAGAATTTCAAACATAGTGAGTTTGGCAGTAGTCTGCTGGAACGCGCCGAGGAGGAGGAAGAAGATGGATACGACGATGATGATGATGATGACGATTATGACAGGTTTGACCCAATACAGTTTAAACACTCTGGTAATGGAGGCGACGACAACGAGTTGGAGCGCAGTTCGACTGACTCATTTACTGATGAATTTGGTAATCATTATGCAATCGATTTCAACAACAAGGCTTATACACAGAAACTTACCTTTAAAGGCAACAGATTAGTTTATTTCACATCAGCGTTTGTCAGTTTATTTGTAAGTTTATTTGGATATGAGCAAGGTGTATGTAGCGGTATACTCGCTTTTGACACATTTAATGGGTTTTTCAATACACCAGGACCAGCAATGATTGGATTCGTTATTTCAATTTTGGAAATTGGTGCCATGGTTAGCTCTATTTTGGTTGCCAAGATATCTGATACTTTTGGCAGGAAAAGGACAATTTTGTTGGGTACGTTTGTGTTTATGATTGGTGGTGTTCTACAATCATTTTGCCCCAACATGTTTGTTTTCACTTTGGGCAGAGTGTTTAGTGGGATTGGTGTGGGGATCCTTTCTACAATTGTCCCATCTTATCAATGTGAGATTAGTCCTAGTGAAGAAAGAGGGAAACTAGTTTGTGGTGAATTTACTGGTAATATTACTGGTTATGCTCTTAGTGTTTGGGTGGATTATTTTTGTTATTTCATACAAAATATCGGTGATACTAGGCAGAAGCCACATTCATTCTTGGCTCATTTAAGTTGGAGATTACCGTTGTTTATTCAAGTGGTTATTGCATTTGTGTTGTTTATTGGTGGGTTTTTCATTGTTGAAAGTCCTCGTTGGTTATTGGACAATGATATGGATCAACAAGGTTTTAATGTCTTGAGTTTATTATACGACTCTCATCAATCATCGACTAAACCCAAGAGTGAATTTTTCATGATCAAAAACTCCATTTTACGCGAACGGAAATTGACTCCAAAGTCAGAACGTACTTGGAGACACTTATTAAAGCATTACAAGAAACGAGTGTTTGTTGCTTGCTCTTCGTTGATTTTTGCTCAATTGAACGGGATAAACATTATTTCATATTATGCACCACTGGTATTTCAAGAAGCTGGCTTTGACGATGCTGGTGCATTATTAATGACCGGTGTCAATGGTATCATATACTTACTATCAACCATTCCACCATGGTTTCTTGTCGATAGATGGGGTAGACGTCCAATATTGATTAGTAGTGGGTTAGCAATGGGTATTTGTTTGGTATTGGTTTCAGTGTTTATGCTACTTAATCGATCATACACAGCATCAGTCGTTGCCGTTCTTGTTATCATTTACAATGCATCGTTTGGATTTGGGTTTGGGCCCATCCCATTCTTGTTGTCGGGTGAATCATATCCACTTTCAGTACGATCAAAAGGTGTATCACTTGCCGTGGCATGCAACTGGTTGAGTAATTTCATTGTTGGTTTATTTGCCCCTATATTGCGTCATAATATTAAATGGGCCATGTATTTGTTCCCTGCTGGTTCCTGTTTTATTAGTATTGTATGCGTCATTTTGTTTTATCCGGAAACTAAAGGTATTGAATTGGAACAAATTGATGAGATTTTCGATGAATTTTATTCAATTAATCCATTCAAACGAGTGGTGGGTAGTTTTGATATGATTTTGAGAAAGAGGAGAAAGATTAGAGATAAGCAAAGTAGACGCTTACATGCAAAGTATAATAGATTGAGCGATGGACATCAGGGAAGTATCCACCGATCTAGAGGTTATCGTGGTGGTGGTGGTGGTGGTGAAGATGATGATGATACATTTGAGTTACAAGCTTTGAATGAAATGGATTATGAGAATCCAGATATATAGATGGTCAATGTTAAAGAAAAAAAAAAAAGAGATTAATCAGATTGAGCGGTTAGTTGAGGTGACTCTCTATGAGTTACTGTTAGTGTGTACTCTAAATTTAGAAAAAGTTCATGTCCAATTTGCCGTGAAAGTTAAAGAATGCAAAAACACCCGGATTTCCGTGACGTTTGTGTTTTTAAAGAATTTTATCTCTTTTTTGTGTGTGGATTCTACTGCATCGGAGTTTAATTCAAGAAAAGAATCTAGACTTTTCAACATTCCCGTGTTACGCTTTGTAGCTCCCTTCCGGTTCGAAAAGAACTTTGCTTCAGAAATGGTTTGAGTTTGAAGGAGTTTTTTTGGTGAGAAAGATGCTCTTTTCCCGAAAGGAGTCAACATATGGTTATGAGAAATTAAAAAAAGAAGTCAAACTCATTCTGACACATCATACAGTCTAAAAAGATGTGCCACACATGACTATTCCGCGCTATTAATACTTGATTGTAGTTATGTACCGTCACAAGAACTTTATTGGGCTCCGTTACATCCAGTTGAAGCAATCGTTGCTTTTCTGCTATTGGCTTATCTCTCGTTGGTTGAATAAACTCACTGTTCGTTATCTCTCACTCAATTTCATCTAAAATTTTATAACCGAAGAACAATAAGAACAATAAAGGACCAAGAGAAAAAGAATTGAACAAACAAAAAAGCGCAATTGCAAAAATACTTACAAATTAACCCATTTCACATTTGTTTGCTATTTACAAATGGATAGATAAAATGAGTGGCTCAATGTATCTATCTATCTTTTGTTGAGATCATTGATTTCTTCTTATACACAAATAGCACCAAGATTGCTTAATACAGAGTTTTGTACTTGATCTGATTTTACTTTCCATACGGCATCAAAAAACAAAAGGAATGGGGATTCTTTTACACAGTTTTGGCTCTTTTGTGGGTACTCTTTTACTTCCACAAAACGATGACATCTCTCCACCGCTTTGCACTCTATAGATTGTTAAGACAATAGGTTAACGAATTGTCTCCATACTCTGTCTCTTATTATGCCACGTAATTGACACTTTCACTTGCATTTGATTAGACGATTAGTTTCCCAGAAAAACGATTAAGTTAAAAAAAAAATAAAATAAAATATAAAAAAAAAAATAAAAAATAAATAAAATATACAAAATGCCGTTATAAAAGTAACCAAAGATTCCCAACAAACTTTTTTATAATACACCCACTGACAACATATCTCAGTTACCATCTATTCTGTAAGGAGGGTTCTCAATTTGTTAAAGGTAACATCGCTTCTGCACCAGTTGTCAAGTGGAATCATTTACATTATTGTTTGTACCACACTTTTATCCCATCGGAACAGGTATTTTTTCAACATTCAGATATGCAAATATAACACGTCAGCTATCGCCAAAGATGTATATCGATATGGACCAAGAACCATTGTTTAATCAAGAGCGCACACAAGAGTTAGAGGATCAAAAGCACATACCAATCACATTTGCAACAACTAAACCTATCAAGATTCAGAGATTCAAAACCAACCTATCAAAGGTAAAAACAAGGAAACAACAACCTACATCAGTTCCCAATACAGTACAACCTTTGAGCCACCCTTTGGGTGATACCCCACATGACACATCTCCTGATGACGATGATGTTTGCTCAGACGAAGAGTATGATTCAATAGATGATGTTTCATATTCCTCATGCTCAACCTCATCAGACCAATTCAAGGAACCACAATTTTCACAAAGCTACTGGTTTAATTCGTCAAATCGCAACGATTCATACCTTGGTAACAGTGTAGCCAGCAGCAAGTCGGGACTTTCCTTATTTTCGTTAAACAATTCTACATTTCTACCCTCATCCTTGATAAGTACACCATCAACAACTACAACTTTGCTAACCACCACCACATCATCAGCTACTTCCAGCTCTAGCATAAGGGAGACTGATGTAAAGATGACTACACCATATTTAACACCATCATCAACCCCACTTTCAACTTTTGTCTCCTTTGAAACGACAAATGAGCAACCTGATGTAACTTCCACCCACAATCTTCGCAGAACAACATCAGCTAAATGTTTGAGTAAAGTGCTTGACAAATACCAACCAAAGAAATCACTATATTCCAATCTTACCATTTCATTGAGGGCGTTAAAGGATAGGCTTGTAACAAAAGCTGTGGGTGACGGTGATGTCAGAACACCACCAGTGATAAGCGAGGAAATATGTCAGATCCCAGTACTATCAGAGGAGCTTCCCTCACAAGAGTTGATTACTTTTTTTGAAGCAAAGCATGACCACGACACCACTCAAGAGCAATTCAAGTCGTCTTTCAAGAATAGAGACCACCGTATCAATTCTCAATTCCTTAGATTATATGCATACGATTACAATGCTCGCACAAACTCAAAAACACTTCCAAACTCTCTTTCTCAAGAGGAATTGATCAACATTATATTGGAAAACCCACATTTGAAACAATTCCACAGAAGACACAATATATATCACATTTCCAACTTGTCAAGAGAGAAGTTATGGAACTCAGTAGTACTCAAACCAAGACAGGATAACTCACCACAGCAAAGTGTCGATTACGAAGATTACATTTGTGTAGACGATGGCGCAGCTATTACTCATGCATCACTCACGAGAAAACATAGCAAATACTTGCCATGGGATTTAAAACCTAGTATCAAACCTGCAGGAGTATTGCCTGGTGGTAAGTGTGAGTTGAATGGTCTAGCTCCTAACCTGGGAGTTTCTAAAACTCAGTATACAGTGAAAGGTTGGTGTAATAGCAGATGGGTTGCTAAAACTTGGTAATAGCCGCAACGAGGAGCATCGTAGAGGGGCTTTCAGTTCGTTTTATAATCATTTAATTAGGGTATAATCTTATAGATATTATTGGATAGAAGGAGTGCATATTGATTTATATTTCTGCGACACTTGCTTGCATCGCGACATTACTAAAAAAAGCAGTCTCACACAGTCACATGACCTTTTCTTGGGCTTCTTGCTCACAATGGAATCTTCGCACCTTTCAAACAGAACAAAAATTAAATTTTCAGGAAATGCCCTTATCCACCTTAATCCAACCCCCCCCTTTACAGACATCTACAACACAACCATGGCTCCAAAAGGAAAGAAGGTGGCACCAGCCCCATTTGCTTCCAAATCAAGCAAATCTGCTGAATCTAAGAACCCATTACTCGAATCAACCCCAAAGAACTTTGGTATTGGACAATCTATCCAACCAAAGAGAAATTTGTCAAGATTTGTTAAATGGCCAGAATACGTTAGATTACAAAGACAAAAGAAGATCTTGTCTCTCAGATTGAAAGTCCCACCATCTATTGCTCAATTCAACCAAACTTTGGACAAGAACACTGCTGCTCAAGCTTTTAAATTGTTCAACAAGTACAGACCAGAAACCCCAGCTGAAAAGAAGGAGAGATTGACCAAAGAAGCTGCTGCTGTTGCTGGAGGTAAATCCGCTAAGGATGCTTCACCAAAGCCAGTTGTTGTCAAATACGGTTTGAACCACGTTGTCTCTCTTATTGAAAACAAGAAAGCTAAATTGGTTCTTATCGCCAATGATGTTGACCCAATTGAATTGGTTGTGTTTTTACCAGCTTTATGTAAAAAGATGGGTGTTCCATACGCTATCGTCAAGGGTAAAGCTAGATTGGGAACTTTGGTTCACAAAAAGACTTCATCAGTTGCTGCATTGACTGAAGTTGCTTCTGCTGATGAAGGTGAATTGTCAAAATTGATTTCAACTATTGATGCCAATTACTTGCAAAAATACGAAGAAAACAAGAAACACTGGGGTGGTGGTATCATGGGTTCTAAAGCTAATGACAAATTGGCCAAGAAGGCCAAGGCTGCTGCTGCTGCCGCTTAAAACCTATTGTTACAGGTGTATAGTGGGAGACAACACAAAAATCATTGTATAGTAAAATGTACTAAAATCTAATTGGTAAAGAAGAAAGGATGCCACGTTGTAAAGATGGCGTGGTACAGAGTCGTGTAAAACCATATTTTCTATTCGCTAAGTTAAGTACAGTACAATACAATCTAACTTGAAAATACTTGATCAAGAGGTAAATCATTGAAAAAATCAAACAGATTGATATCATCTAGGCCGCCATTCGTAACAAAACCGGGTGTCACGGGCGCATCAAATGAATTAAAGGCAGCTCCACCTTGCCAATTTGGTCCTGACGATATTCCATACCACCTTTGTGGTTGGCCCGAGTTCCCTATAGGCTGTTGTTGCTGGGGCCGCTGCTGCAGCAGTTGCAGTTGTGGTTGTTGCAGCTGCTGCAACAGATAATTCTGGAATGAACCCTGCTGCTGCGGTTGCTGTTGCAGATGTTGCTCCTGCAGTTGCAGTTGCAGTTGCAGTTGTTGCTGCGAGATGCCGTAGTTCAACTGCTGATTCAGTTGCTGTTGTTGATTCTGTGACAACATTTGCAACCAAATTCGATCAATATCTTCACTATTGAGATAATCCAACCCAAACTCCTTGGTGAATTCACCAATTGATGTATCACTAGTCGGAGTGGATAAATTACCGGTATCCTTTGATGTCGATGACATGGAAGATGTAGCATCATTATTATTTGCATATTGCGTATACGTAACATCTTTGCAAAATTCCTTACCCATTAATTCAACTTTACCCAATCTACGCAACGTACCTTCACACAAATTGACCAACTCTTTGATCTGGGCCGTGGAAAAGTCAGGGAACCTGACCTTCAGATTAGCTTTAACAAGATTATCATTGTAAAAATCCATCGAAGTGACTACTTTTAAAAAATAAGAATGACTCTTTGTCAATTTCCATGCGTAAAAATACCTCGAACTCAATTTGGACACAGCGGCAATTGAAACTTCAGCTGACCTGGTTAAACACGAGGAAAGTTTGCACAACTCCTTGTAGTATTCATAGTATGCATTATCAGACAAACACCTTGATTCATGGTCAGGCTGAGATTTTAATCTGTAGATGGTCAAGTTAACGCGGATAATCACGGCGATATTAAGTTGGTTCAATTTATGAATAATGTGTTGCAATTTGGGATTGATAAACATATCACAAATCACGGCACTGTTTCCCATCAATTCAAAATAATGAGGCATCAAGTCGATAGCAGCAATTTGAATAATCTTTTTCAAGTAAAAATACGTCAATTGCACATCTTTGTTTTCGTAATGAAGAAATATGTGATAAAAAGTCGACACAAGGAATGACTTCATTGAAATGTAATGCTTGGCAGGGAAATTTCTCGCAAACACATGGGTGTTGTATGTATTTGCCTGCAAGCACTCTTTTAATGAACCAAAACTTTGACCCAACCGTACTTCTAATTCACTAATCAAATTGGTCAACTCACTAAGTTTGGTTCTTCCAGTTAAGCTAAGAATTTTCTTTAGTAGTTCTCTAAGGACATTTGTCATTCCTGTATCCTTTGAAAAATACAAGTCAGTGATGTACTTGTCTAAATTCTTATCCTTCAAATTTGAATTCTCTTCAGTGGAAAATGGAGGTTTAGTGTCGTAGCTGTCGGGACTAATAAGCATTTGGCTACCATAGGAATACGCTTGATACAAATCTGACATGACTATGACTTGCCAAATCTTTCTCCCAAGATGATTCTTTCTCTTATCTGTTAACACATCGGGAAAATTATCAGGCTCGCGATTAAGTCCCAAAGAGTATGCCATTTGAACAACCAACGCTGATAAACCATTTGAGTCAGCCCCATCACCATCATCGCCATCTTCTGGAGCAAACATATAGTAAATTTTCATGTACAATCCCAATTGAATCAAAGGCAAACTTGCTCTTCTTAATATATCAAATTGGTAAAAGCAATAACGAGCAATTTCTATACTTTCGATACCAATAGGGTTTTGCATAAGATACTTGGTGTCTTGGGCTTTTGGATTAGGATCAGTTGTGTTTAATCTCTCTTCATTCTCCAGCGTTTTGTTTGAAAAGAGAGACAAGTATGATAATCTCATTGTAATCAACAACGTCCCCACCAATGCCAAGTCTAGTCTTTTCTCGATCTTCAAGTCCTTAAATGGAACGTCTTCGTAGGATCGAGGCCCGATTATTTTTTCCGTCCACTCGATAAACTCTTCTTCAATTAAAAATGGCATAAAAGGGTAACACCATTCAAAAAACCGATCAATCAACTTCCATACTACTTTCTTGCTTGGAAGAGTCCTTCTTATTCTATCAATCAATAGCAACTCACAACCAAGCTGATTGTCAAACAAAGTCAATTCCAATTGCAACGTCTCCTTATTAGGTTTCGATTTCAATTTCGATTTCAACATATTGTAAGGCACAACGTCACTATAACCATTGGTTTCCAACATTCGCTTACGGAATTGCATATCAGACTCATTGTTGTCACTAATGACAACTTGTGTGTTTTCCTTGGTTACCTCATTGCTCACAGGACACACAACAAAATTTTGCGAACTTTCCTTTTGTTTACTTATAAATTCCCAAAGCGTAAGCAATCCGTCATCACGCTTCATCATTGATGTCCAAGCAAAAGGTCCGTAGTTAACTCTCATAAAATCTTTGCAACATATTGATGAGTAATTGTCAAAAAAATTAATGGTCTCCATTTCGTTCAAGTAAGGATTAACTCCTAACAAATTTGTCCTTGAATCAGGGGGGATGTAATTGGGAGAAGTGGCTGTGGATGACACCAGTTGCCCCGTAATTGAACTACTAATTGGGGACTCATGTGGTGGCATGTGGTCCCTTATCGAAGGTAGCTGTATCGACGAAGGGGATCTCGTGTTTGATAAATTGTAAATAGTAGATAACAGAGGTTGAATCGTTGGCCGAGGCAATACTGGTGATGGAATTGAATATGGTGCTGTTTGAGCTAATTGGAGATGCTTATTAGCCGGTGGTGTTTGATAGTTTGGGGAGTTTTCATTGCTCAGACCATTGTGATGTAGATTTGATTCAATCGATTCTAATCTTTGTTTCAACATTTTGATCTCAAGCAACGAATTAGAAAGTTGGTCTGATGTTGTGTCTTTCAGTTTCTTGGAACCGGACTCTTCTTGACTTGTGTTGCCTCTCTTCCTACTACTTGAACCAGCAGTGCTAGTCGGAGACGAATTATTAACAAACAGCAATGGTTGTTTAGCACTTTGCTCATACGGCCGAATTTCTGTCTCTGATTTTTGTATTAAATCAATAAAACCTTCTTCGTCATAACAACATTGAATGTTGCCTCTAGCCTTTACACAGTTTGAACATGGTAATTGTCGATCACATTTAATTTTTCTCTTTTTACAATTTGTACAAACCAAACTCGGTCTTTTTCTCCGGCGTTGATGTTGATGTTGCATTGTTTGTTTTGCCTCTTCCTTTATTTCATTCGTTTGAGGTTGCGCAAATTCCGCTGATACTGCTGACATGGCTGTTTGATTCTAGGCTGGGTTATCCTTCAAATGAAATCCAAAGGGCAATCTATCTATATTCGAGGGGGCGAATGTGAAATCTGCGGAAGAAAGGGAAGAAAAAAAAAGACGAACAGATTTCGGGTGTAGCTTATATCATCAACTTGAAAATGAAACGAGAAAAAGTAAAGACAGATGAACGAACCAAAAAAAATAATATCGCTGAAAATTAATCCCGGTATTTCCGCTTTAAGTAAGAGCGAGAAAAAGTGCGCCGTGCGACCATTAGTAACCTAAAATCTCACTCTCCATACAGGAAACTTATTGAACTAAATAACTATTACATTACATTAATTACAAGTCAAGCTCTTACTCTACCTATTAAAAAGCTTATCTAAAGGCAAATCATCAAACATTTCGGAATAGTTGAACAAATTGGATCCAGAGACTTGTGGTTGTTGTAGCTGCCCAGTGGCGTCAGGCATATCAGTAGTGTATGCTTGACCTTGTACGTTTGAACTTACCGAGTTCGTCCGTATACCTGTATCCGGTTGAGGTACCTGTGGACTTGCATAACATGGATTGGAATATTGAATCTGAGGCGCACCAATATTGTTGTAGGAAACGTTGTCACGTCCAAAATCATCGATTCCTGTATTATTCAACAAACTAGGTTGTTCTTGCAATAGTGTATTGTACAGCAAAATCCCCGTGTTTTGATTACTTGTTTTCAGCGACAACATTTGTAGCCAAATTGAATCAATCTGCTCACTATTATCAAACCGTAAATCCTCAAACCCAGAGAAGTATAATCCAGTTGAGTCAACACTAGTAGGAGTGTCTAGGCTTTGTGATACGTGCTCTTGACTCCTTGTGTTTGTTTCTGCTGGAAATGGTGCTCGACTCTCGTAAGGAGACTGCTCTTTTGGATCATTTTGGTACTCTGCATCAGTTCTTTTAAATGCTGAATCAATACCAACTTCTTGACAATACTTGTCCACAATTTTCCCCAATTTCTCCAAACTGGCCTCCACGTAATCAACAACCTCAACCATCCTCTCTGCCGTAGGTTGTGCGAAGTCCAAACCATCAATGTTTATCTCTTTATAAAAAGCCGAGCTGGTCACTAACTTTAAATAGTAATTTTGGGTCCTCACAACTTCCCAAGCGAAAAAATACCTCTTACTAAGAATCGATATGCCAATTAAACATATACGACAGCTTTTCTCCATAAGAGTGATGAAACGATTCAAAGATGCTGTAAATTTCTTGTGTTCCGCCGTCAGTTGCGCGCCCTTCTTCATATCTGCACGTGCTTTATAAAGGGAAAAGTTGGAACGTACAATACCAATGATACATATATCACTTATTCTCGTCAATACTTGAATGATGATGGGGTTAATAAACAAGTCAGCACCTTCTCCAAATATCTCTTGACTCTTTGTTATCAATGCAAAGCCAGACACCAATACTTCACCCATGGCCAAGGTCAACATCTTTTTCAAGTAATAATAACTCAATGGATTATTGACTTTTTCGTAATAGTTGAACAAAAAGCAATAGTTCAACATCAAAAATGAGTAAACTTTCAATAAGCTCGACACTTTGGAAATTTTATTCGTGTGATATCGTGTATCCAGTTCCTCTAATGTGTACAAGTAGTCCTCCAACTTACCAAGTAGCTTCCTCATACCTACTTCAATTGTATTGAGGTGCGTTGCCAACTCCATTACCTTCACATTTCCCTGAACGTTCGAGTACAATGAAATGACGCGTTGTATAGGTCCACCAATCATTGTAGACATGAAAGCGAAAATGGAGGTTTGGTCAGTCTCCTTGTGTCTCAGGTTTGAGTTCTTCCACGTGAAGAAAGGCTTCTTTGTGTCATAGCTTTCCTTTTTTACCAGCACTGGTGATCCAAACAAAATAGCTGAATTATATTCAGACAGTATAACAAAATACCAAATCTTTCTGTACAAGTTTTTCACCTTGTCGTCTTTGAAATCCGGTGTTTTATCAGGTTCTCTGTTCAAACCCAACATGTATGACATGGACACCAAACAACTATTTTGAATCTGACCATATCCACCTTCCAAACCATCACCTTCTTCTGGAGCGTAAATTCTGTATAATCTCAAGAATACTCCACATTGCAACATGCCAATACTCACTCTTCCCATTCTTTCCAAATGACGGAAGCAAGCTTGGGCAATTTCGGCAGCGCCAATTTCTATTTGGTTCATTAAAAGAAATTTCTTTTCTGCTTCTTCAGGCGTAAGGTCAGTCTTGGCGAGAAGTCTCTCATTGTGGAAACCTCGATTGTGGAAAAGTGACAAATATGATAATCTTAGCATTATAAATAGGATTCCAATTTCAGCAAAATCAACTCTGTGTAGGATTTGAACTTCTGGCTTTGTTTCTTCATACGATTCTTTACCAACGATTTTCGCAATTGAGTTTCTAAAGTCATCTTCAATCACGTAGGGGAAGAAAGGATATAGTAGGTACATGAATCGATTAATGTGCAACCATATCACTCTTTTTGTTGGTATCACCGCTTGGATTTGTTCAATTAAAGTCATCTCATGGTCTCTTGGTCCACCCAAGACACTTAACTCTAACGCCAAGGTTGACATGTTTACTGGGATTGAAGTCAGAGACGTACTTTTAGACCTTTTTCTAATCAACTTGTCATCTTCCGAGTCTTTTGTCTTTGCCTCAAACCGAGACACAGAACTTTCGTCATAATTCAAAGTGCTTTTGATTCTCTCATCTACTGGCTCCATCAATCTTTTTATTGGATCATAAGTGATGCCAACATTGATCCCACTAAGCCTGTTTTTATCTTTTTGCTTTGCTGCAAACGCCTTGAGCGCTTTTAAAGAGGCACTATTTCTAACAGAATAGGACCACGACAACGGATACAAACTCCTTGTCTTGGAGCCATCATTGCTTGAATAAACTTGTGAATATAGTGGGATAACGTCATTGGGATCATTATAGGGATTGATACCTGCCAAGTATTGTTCACGCTTGCAAACTTGGTCAAGGCGTATCTCATTGGTCACTGATTCCTCTAAATCATAAACGTCATTTTGATCAGACAGCACATCAGTAAGAGGCACATAACCCGGTCGAGTCTCCTCATGTTTGGTGAAAATCACTCCTCGATAAGAGCTAATGGATCTATTGTAGACAATGTTGTCGTCCTTCTTGTGTTTTGGTGTAACCATGCCTAGTTTTTTCCGACTACTCACTGGCAACGTTATCATTGACTCATATTGCTTCAATTTCGATTGGAGTTCTTCAAGGTCGGACTTCTTCATTATTACACAAACATCGTTTGATGATACAGGCAGGCTTGCTTCGTTGCTTTTTGGCTCTTTTTCACGATATGCACTTTCTAATGGTGGCTCAGTCGTCTCAATCGAAACATCCAGAGCTGGCGTCTTGCGCCTTTTCGCAGCTCTTGCTTCACTCTTAGGTTTCTTCCCCTTACCTTCCTTCTTGGCTAATAGTCTTTGATCATATTCACAATGCTCAACAATGTTATTCTTAACGCACATCAGACATGGCTTTCCTTTATCACACTTGATTTTCTTCTTCCTGCAAGGGAAACACACTAAACTTGGCCTGTTTCTCTTTTTTGCGGTATGACTACCCCCTGGTGTTTTATGAGTCTCGTTTGATCCATCATCCGGAGATGTAGGAACAGCTGTTGACGGCTCACTGCCCAATGTGATTTCGGACATATCTTGATTCTAGCGTGGCGAAGTATGTAATGTGTATACAACGTCAAATTCAGTTGCGTTGCTTTTATCTCCGCCACACAAGATACTGAAATAGTAATATGCTTTTTCGGATTATTTTCTTAGGATGTTTCTGCTTAAAGGGAGCAAAAAAAAAAAGAAATGAAAAGAGTTGCAAATCTGGATTTTTTATATCCGGACAAGTTCGCACTTAATTTTTACTTTTATATCCGAGGATAAAAAGTCTAGAAGCGCAAGTAGTGAGAGCAATTTACGAATATGGTACCTCAAAAATGACTCGCGTGTCTAAAGAGTAGCCCGATGTGATAGAAAATCAACATACTCTTTCATTTGTGAAGTGGAAGTCGTTAATCATGAAAGAGTATCAATATACAGAGGTCTATTTCAATTTTTTCTATCACCAATGTGTGTGTCATCATCATCATTTTTCTAAACATAAGCACCACCGTTCTAGTTCCTGATAGTTCCATACGTATTATCATCATTCGCAAGTAACCGTTCACTAGCTGAAGACGAAGTATACTCACTCCCACTATCACAAATATCATCTTCACTTCCATTGTATATGAAAAACTGGATAAAGATCGTAAAGTCTAGAGCCAAAGTACCCAACGAACCCGCCAACCATGAACAGTTGACCCATAAATAGTTCCAGCTTGTATCGATTGATAGAATGGAAATAACGTAGGTTAAATTACCCAAACATGCGAACAAGAAAAACATAAACGATATCCCTTCGCATGATTTACGTTCGTAGTTTAATACGATTTGCGGTACTCTAGAGCCCAAGTATAACGCGGCACACAACCATCCAAAAGTTTGTGCCAATGGATCAAATACAAGATCTTCGGGACGATGACCATCACCTGGATGTTTGCGATGTGAATCTTTGACGTAGGAAATGTACCATCCGACTATGCCTGATATAATAACCAATGAAACCATCAACGTATTGAGTAATGCAGTTTGTAAATTTGATGTCCTAGTTCTCGATCGGGTACTTGCATCTTCATTTACAAAAAAATCCTGGTTGCCACTTGAGTATGCAGATTCCAACACGTCTTCATTTATGGGTGTGGCTGGCGACAAATGAGTGAAGTCGGGATTAAATTTCTCTTTACCATCTTCACCATTTCCATAGACTAAACATTGCCAAAGAAGAACAATATCAGCTAGAGTGTAGTACACCGCTAATATGATCATCGTTGGTAGTAGACCTTGCATAACAGCCCCTAAAACATTAAACACATCTCCGGCCAACCATAGAATGATAAATGTTAATGATAAGCCCTCCGATGATTTTCTCGTGAAATTTTCATAAATTTGTGGAGCAAAAACTATAATCCAGCATGCTAAGGATATTGAGCCCGTTATCCCGCTAACGGCTTGCTTATCCAATATTATCGGCGTTAATGGTGGAGTCATTAGTGGAAATGAAAGGAAAACTTCTTGGGAGATGTTTGGTATGATAAATCGGTGTTGCAATTTCAAATAAAACGAGAAGAAAAAAAGAAAAAAAAAAATTGGAGAAAATTAGGAAGCGCCGTACAAAGAATGTCATTCAATGGAATGAGTCAATTCAAAAAAGCGGCAAGACACAAAATTGGGAGAGACATTGGATCAAATTCGTGCCTCACGAGATAAAAGAGATGTCAGATTTAGTTAAAATTCAAGACAAGGTGTATTTTAACTATACAGTAAATATGTCTTTTCCTTACAATTTCGCCATTTTCAACTTTGCGCCCACAATTAAACTTTGCTCAATTTCGTACAACTTATGAATGGCATTGGCGAAAAACTTTTGCGCAACGGGTCTCTTCAACTTGAATGTTGGTGTAACAACATTCCTTTCCACTGTCAATGGGTTAATCTCGATATGAATGTTGTGCAACAATTCAAACCCATTCAATTGACCGCGCACATTATCATTTAAGATTTGTAAGAGTTTGGTTTTAACTTCAACTTTGTTCATATGAGCCAACATCTCCTCTTCGCTCATGTCGATCTTGTTGATTCCAAATTCACTGTTGAGGAATTTCAATCCCTGTTCGTAATCGATACCAGCAATACCTACCAAGTATGACTTCAATGAGTTACCGTGAACGTAAAGTTGATTGATAATAGGATTGGCAGACAAGTAACGGTTTTCAATCTTTTCCGGGGAGACGTATTCACCTTGAGCTAATTTGAAAAAGTTCTTTACACGATCAGTGATCGCCAACCTTCCTCTTTCATCGATGTGACCAATATCTCCAGTATGGAACCAACCATGCTCATTGATACACTTGTCAGTTTCTTCTTGATTGTAGTAATATCCTTTAAACATTTGCGGTCCTCGCAACATCACCTCACCTTCCAATTTACTGACATCGTATCCCATATCTCTCACCCCACGTAACCTTAATTCAGCGGTTGGTGAAATAGATCCGGAAGTACCTGGGGTGGCATCGTACTCAGTGGTTGATGTAACACCACCACCTGATTCCGTCAAACCGTATATTTGGCGAGCCCCAATGTTCAAACTAGCTTTAAGATAGGCCAATGTCGACGCAGCAAGAGGTGCTGAGGCACTTTGCACCCACTTCAACCTGTTGTAACCAATGGATTTACGCAAATTGTAGTACGGGGCGTACGAGTCAAACTTAGAATCATAAGCCTCAGGTCCGTCTCTTTTTGCCTGTTCGGCAAGCTTGTACTCGATGATACGATTAACATTAGCCTGCTCACCTGGACTCAATGACTTGACTTTCTCCTTGATCAAACCTTCCAATCTGGTCAATAATCGAGGAACAATGGACATGTAGGTAGGTTGCAAGATCTTCAAGTCTTCAATCATATTGACAAAATTGTTGACACCGGATTGTCCCACGGTAGTTTGAGGGAAACCCAATGCGTAACCACCAGACATTGCATATGCACTTGTTTGTCTTTCGTATATATGGGTCAATGGTAAGAAAATATAGGCTATGTTTCCTCGTTTTGCTTGTGGCTCGATACATGCCAAAAAGGAAATGTAGGAGGAGGCCATTCTGTGAGGAATCATGGCACCTTTCGGTTTTGAGCCAGTGGTTCCCGAAGTGAACGAAATGGTGAAAAGAGTATCTGGACGTGGCGGCAACTCTTGAATCGGATTGGATTTGCCCAAACTTTCAATCGCTTGCAAATCAGTGATTTCAACCTTTAACTCTTCAGCTAAATTGATCAAGTCTTTGTCCAAGAATTCAATTGGATCCATCAAAACAATCGAAATAAGTGACTTCGTTTCCTTGGCAAAATTTTGTTTCAACTCAAGTACAGCCCTTACTTTGTCAATAGTGCAAACAACAATGGGACTTTCAGTTGTATTCAAAATGTATTGGGAAACATCTGGCCCTAAAGTATCATACAAGGCTGTATTAGTAATGGAGAAAGCAGAACATGCCAAATCAGTCAAGACCCACTCTGCCCTATTAACGGCAAAAATTGACACAATGAATGAACAACTTTTTTCAATAATGTGGTCCTTGTTATCGAGAAGATAGTTGGGGACACCATAAGTTTGCCAATCTTTTAAATGGTTAGCAACCTTCCGATGCGCTTCCAATTCCAAATCGAGATACTTATTGGCATTGAGTGATCTAATGATCCCAGCACCAATATTATTCTTCTTTGCGTGAACTTCTTTGTAAGAAAAATACTCAAATCGATTAGCCAGCTTCTTTTTCACGTAGTCATAAGGTCTTGCTCCCAAGCAGGGGCGGTTGGCATAACGTTTTGCAGCATGATTGAATAATTTGGCATGAGTATTCAAATCTGGGTGTATGGAGTCAATTAACGACTGAGGGTGAGCTTTGTTTCTAAAAGTTTCTGAATAGTTGGCACTGTTGTATCTATTTGAATCTGGCCCTAAAGAAATCGAATAGTTGACATCGTCACCAAATGGTACTCTTGAAAATGCTTCATCAGCGGTACAATCTGACGATGAATACAAACTTGACATTGTTGGCTATGAACGGGGTGAGAGGAGGTCTATGATTCACAAGTTGCTAAAAGAAGGTGGACAGTTCCTATTTATACCGATGAAATGCCGTTAAATTTCATTACATTTCATTACTAAATATAATATATGAATATTTTTCAAACATTGAGACTCACGATATCGTCAGATCTGCAAACTATGGAGTGCACAAAATTGGTACTTGCATGATTTTGATTGGGGTAAACTATTATTATTATGTATTATGTGATGGGGAATAATCTATCTAAAGAAAAACAGAGAAAAAATAAAAGTGGGGTTTCGCAGAAATAAAGATTTTACGACACACGGACTTTTAAAATAATGAGGTTTTCCACGGTAATGTACAAAGCAACTAGACGTCCTGCAGTGCATCATGTTGGTCTAAAAGTGGGTCGAAAGGAGCTGGTGCAGAATATACATAGTACAGGGAAAGTAAGTGGAGGTATTTAGTAGCTTCGTTTCTCTTTTTTTTTTTTTCTGGGTATTGTTGGACTCACTAAACACCGTGTAGTCGGATAGAGGTCGTCTTGACCCAACTAAACTGTGGAGATTGTAAGATAAAAGGTTTCAACTTGGAATTGTTTGCACTCCGATGGCTCCACTTTGCAATAGAGCCGAGGCGGAGGTTCACAGTGACATCGAATTACTACGATGCATATAACTATCGGTGAATTTTCGAAACACCGTTGACAGGTTTTATCTTTGTACTCTTACCGGCTAACGTAAACACTACAACCCGGATGGATAATCGAAATCTGTATTAAAATTCATACACTTCTAAAAGTACCCATCGCCTACAATTTGGCAATTCCCATCTTTACCTCAGAAAACAAGCTTTGTTCAACTTCATACAACTTGTGAATGGCCTTGGCAAAAAACTTTTGAGCAATTGGCCTCCTCAACTTGAATGTTGGTGTAACCACATCCCGATCCACCGTTAATGGATTCACTTCAATATGAATATTGTGTAGCAACTCAAACCCGTTTAGTTGATTACGAACATTATCATTCAACTTTGTCAACAACTTTGTCTTGACTTCAATCTTGTTCAAATGGTTCAACAATTCCTCTTCACTCATGCCAATCTTGTTGATTCCAAATTCACTGTTGAGGAATTTCAATCCCTGTTCGTAATCAATACCGGCAATTCCAACTAAATACGATTTCAAGGAGTTTCCGTGGACGTATAATTGATTGATGATTGTATTTGATGACAAATAACGATTTTCAATCTTTTCTGGAGATATATACTCTCCTTGAGCCATTTTGAAGAAGTTCTTTACTCGATCAATGATTGTGATTCTTCCATTCTCATCAACTGTGGCAATGTCTCCTGAATGAAACCAACCATGCTCGTTGATACACTTGTCAGTTTCTTCTTGATTGTAGTAATATCCTTTAAACATTTGTTGTCCTCGCAACATCACCTCTCCTTGCAATTTGGCAATATCGTATCCCATATCTCTGACACTGCGTAATCTGTACTCGGCTGTTGGCGCAATAGATCCACAAGTTCCTGCTTGTGCGTCATATGCACCAGTACAAGTAATAGCAGCTCCAGATTCCGTCAATCCATACATTTGACGCACACCCATATTCAAGCTTGCTTTGAGGTAAGATAAAGTAGTTGCCGCGACTGGTGCTGAAGCTGTCTGGACCCATCTCAATCTATCATACCCAATAAACTTTCGCAAGTTCTCATAAGGCGGATACGAGTCGAAAGTGGCATCATAGGCTGCAGACCCATCAAACTTGGCTTGCTCGCGAAGCTTATACTGGATAATTTGATTCACTTTATGTTGTTCATCCGAGCTAAGCTCTCTAACTTTCTCTTTAATTAAACTCTCCAATCTTGTCAATAATCTTGGAACAATAGACATGTATGTTGGTTTCAACACCCGCAAGTCATCAACCATGATTGAAAATGTATTGAGGCCAGTTTGTCCAACAGTTGTTTGAGGGAAGCCCAATGCGTATCCACCAGAGAATGCAAAAGCGCTGGTTTCCCTTTCCAATAAATGTGTCAAGGGGAGAAAAATGTAAGCAATATCGCCCAATTTTGCCTGTGGTTCATAACAGGCTATGAATGTAATATAAGATGAGGCACTTCTGTGTGGAATCATAGCCCCCTTTGGCTTGGAACCAGTGGTTCCTGATGTAAAAGATATGGTAAAGATAGCATCTGGAGTAGGTGGTAATTCTTCAAGAGGATTTGCTTCTCCTAAAGATTCAATGGCTTGTAAATCAGTGACTTCAACTTTCAATTCTTTGGCCAAATCCATCAAATCGGGGTCAAGATACTTTATGGGATCGATAATAACAATTGAAATCAACGCTTTTGTCTCACCTGGGTAATTCTTTTTCAAATCGAGGAGTGGTTTCACTTTGTCAACGGTGCAAACAACAATAGGACTTTCTGTTAAGTTCAAAATATATTGTGAGACATCTGGTCCTAATGTGTCGTATAAAGCTGTGTTTGTGATTGAGTATGCCGAACAAGCCAAGTCAGTCAATAACCATTCCATTCTGTTGACAGCGAAAATAGACAATATAAAGGAGCAGCTTCTTTCTATTATGTGATCTTTATTGTCACGGAGGTAGTTGGGAACGCCATAAGTTTTCCAATCTTTTAAATGGTTGGCAACTTTCCGATGCGATTCCAATTCCAAGTTAAGATATTGGTTATCATTAAGTGACTTGATGATTCCAGCACCAATATGTTTCTTCTTTGTGTTGGTTTCAGCATAAGTGATGTACTCATAATGGTTAGCCAGCTTTTTGTGCACGTAGTCGTAGGGTCTGGCTCCCAAACATGGACGACCGGCATAAACTTTGGCAGCATGATTGAATAACTTTGCATGGGTGTTCAAGTCAGGGTGAATTGAATCAATCAACTTTTCTGAATATGCTTTATTTCTGTAGGTTTGGGAATAATTGGCACTGTTGTACTTGTTGGACTCTGGTCCTAATGGGATTGATTTACTGACTTCTTCCCCAAAGGGCAATTTCGAGAAAGCAATATCAGCCGAACAATCTGTTGATGAGAATAAGCTAGACGACATCGGTAAAAGTGAAGAGCAGTGTCACACCCTGCAACTGTCAAAATATCGACAGCGCTCGTTATTTATATACTTTTAGGAATGAACAAAAGCTACCCCCTCAAAAGTGATCTCTAAATCGGTGCCAACTCCGTAAAGGCTCGATGTCACAAAACCGAAACTGGGGTATTTTATTTTTGGAACTCGGGGTAAAACTTTTGCGCCTCAAATAAAAAGGGGGGGGGGGTCGAAATGTGATAGGCATAAGCGACGCTGAATAAGAAGCCTAACTCTTTTAAAATCAATGAGGAATTACATCATAAATAGAACCTTTTCAAACGGTAGACTTTTGGTAGATGAGATGTAGTTGGAACAACGACAAATAATCACAGACAAGTGATAAGAAAGCAATGGTGGTTGATGCTGTAAGGCAATAGTAAATGACTTAATTCTTCAACCCCCTCTCATATGTAATCATTCGACTACATTAAACTTTCGTATTCACTATAGTTTTGATTGAGCGATGATTGCCGTTGCTTTCCGAATAATCTCCACGTTTGTTTTAACCTTTCATGATTATAATCTTTTTGTTGATTTCATATTCCCCGCCTTCTTGCAATATCATTTCTTGTTTTTCGAATTCTCCACCACATTAATTGTTACATAATATATTATATAATCAAAAGTGAATGTAATACGTAATATGTTTATCACGTGATAAAGGCTGGTTGCTTGCCATTTTTGTTGCAAACCCACTTGAAAATCCAATTATTGGTCGTAGATTGAGGTGTTTCAACAGTGTATGTATTACTTGCAACTGCTGCTTCTTTAAGGAATCTTGGTAACTAAGTGGGAAGATTCTAAGGTTAATTATAGCTATAGTAGACATATATATTCACAACAAATCCATCCACTTGATTAGCTCGTAATTCTTGTCCCTTCACACAACCAGTCACTTCCGACGCTTCCTCAATTCCACAGATTTGTTTCCCCTTAACAACAACACATTCAGATCACTTCCTATACGCTGGCGTATCCAAGATGAACGAAATGGCATTGGAATTTCCTATCCCCCTTCATCTTCATATCTTTTTCGTATGCTGCAAATTGATCTTGCTCATCGTTTTGGTTAAGAATGTTTGTTAGGTTGATGAAGATACCCTCGAATCCACAGCCGGTCTTGGATTCAATACACTGTACTCAAACACACTAGTTCGTGTATAGCGAGTCTTAATATACTCGTTGCACTGATGTTAAGTTCTCAGCAATATGCTCCCGCCCTCCTCTCATGTCTTTCGTTTCCTCTCCAAGCATTTATTCACATGTTGGGCAAACCTTCCTCCTGCTATTTTACGTCCACAATTCTCGCAACTGAAATAACGTGACGTCTCATTGGCTTTCAATTTGGTTTTATCTTGTCCAAAGATGTCTTTATTAATGTCTTTCAGTTGATTAAAATTGGCTAGTAGCTGGTCCACTTGGGGATCTGCAACTGTAGTACTCTCTATTATCATGTAATCGCTATAGGTGTTGACAATTTGTTGTTTGATGAGTTTGGAAATCATGTCATTGAATAATGACTCGGTCTGAAAACAGTTAGTTATAGTTTACAAAAGTTTCATAGAGGGCAATTTTATTCAACATACTAGTGTGCCAACTGTCACAGGTGCCTCGGTCATGGTGCAACTTATAGATATATATATGTATATATGTTTGTGTGTGTACACGATGACGAAATCTATTCCAAGTCGCGATTTTCGTTGGATCAACAAGTTGCGGCTTTCCAATGCAGAGTTTTGGTCATCACTTTACCACAGAAATATAGGACACTCTATTGATTTCCAATTGTCAAAATAGTTATAGATGTTCTGGGTGAGAATACTTGGTGTTTCGTGGTCACCACAGTAAAGACATGTGTATCTGGCTACATCAGATTGTATATATATATATATATGATTGGATGAAAGGATTGCTTTCCACAATCACATACGTATGGTTTCTAAATTACAGTTCACCTGAGTCACAATCCACGCAAACCTTTCTATCACCAAACTTCCAACCCTTAGAAACATGCCTCTTCGCTCATCAAATCCGCATTAAGTTGCGACACAAAAGCATTTTCCCATCGCGTAAAATAATAACAAGAGCTTTGAACCCTACTTCTCCGCCACTCATGATGGATATCGACGAGGATGAACCACCAACTGCAACATCATATACCCAACCCAACAGCCATCATGATATGGAAGACGAGGTACAGGACTGGAAACTATTGGGTACCCGTACCACATCATCATCATCATCATCAGCTATTCCTAAACGTGGTGAAAAGGAATTTGAGCCTGATGGAACTTCAGTGCAAAACCAATCATTAAAGGAATCCCAACAGGCAATGTTTGATGCATTGTCGAATACTCGTGGTCATCATGTCAAACACAAGTTAGCGGGAGTTTGGGTGCCCAAATTGAACCAATGTGTTGTTTTACATATACGAGGCAATTTCTTTAGAGATATGGGTGTCGCTCGTGGGCTGATAATGTATTTGAACCAGTATGAAACTGTGTACTTGGTAGAAAGGGGCAGTTTGATTGCATATTTGTCTAGTGAAGAATTTGAAGATTGGTTGGATAACGGGAGTGAGATTGAATTTGATATCGGATCGAAGCTATGGGCATTGGATTTGGAATATTTGTATTGTCTTGTTAAGGTGGATATCCCGCAGTATCAAGTTTATTCGTACTTGAAACGATTGGGGTATATATTACAAGCTCCAAAGTTGCAGCTGACAATTGATAAGGGAAAAGTTTACAATTCTACCTTGAATGTTTCATTTTGGTTGTTGCCTCGAAAATGGGGCATCCTTGCGTATCCTGCATTGCATACTAGTCATTTCAAAACAAAGACGTATTTCAATTACACCAACATCTACAAAGCAATTACGCTAAACACTGAAGAAATTGTAACCGATCCCCCGACGAAGCCATTGCACATCACCTACAATGTTTGGAGACCAACACCATCATTTGCAAAGAAATCGCCACCTCATCCGGATTTCCAATTAGTAGTTTTTGATATCAAGGATCCGTCTTACCTAACTCTATCTCAACTACAACATCTACAACTGCAGCTTTGTCAAAGCGAGTCTGATTTAGTGATCAAACCGACACCCAAAAAGAAACCACCACGCGTGGAGTCAAAACGACAAATCCGAGCCAAACAACAAGCAGAACGACAATCAAAACTAGATAAATCAATTCAATTGCGGAATGAATATTGGAAACGACGCGATTCCCTGTTCAAACAAGGCCATTCACCAGTTATTCTTGCAATTGTTAATCAAGGAGTGATAAACTTTGTTAATTTATCATCGGGTGATTTCAACTGTGAATTCAACAAAGAGGCATTGGATGAGATCTATCCGGGAAAACCACATTCAATTATATACCAGGGTTAATAATATATATACACTTATTTTTTAGCATCCTGTCAACTTATTCTTGGGGAATTTATAGCCACCATCTTCAAACGTTGTGAGATTCATATCTTGATAAATGTTCAAATGTTGTTGGATGTAGTCATAAGTGGGGAAATCTGGTGGATCACATCCCATATTCACCTCGTCTTCTGGCTGATACACTCGTACATAATCGACTCTCATTTTACTAGGAAAAACCAAGCTTGGCCAATCGATATATGCCCACGAGTTGGATAGACCTAAATTCATAATGATGCTAATGGGTTCTTTTGGAATCTGTCTCCACCCAACATTTCCATTAGGATGTAGTGACGTTGACTTCATTGTAAATGTAGCATCATCACCAACAAACCAAGTGATGTATCCAGTTGCATCATCATTTAGATACTCATAACCAAACTTTTGAAATCTACCCGAATCTTGACCAAATTGATACCAAGTTGTATTCAACATGGTAACTCCAGACACCGCCTGTTGAAAAGGACCACCAGCATACGTATTCATCAATGTTACTGATGAATTATAAATCTCAATGAAATCGTAGTCAGGCATGTACCAGATATCATAGGGAGCAATTTGTAATGATTGAGAAACACGACCAATTATACCATGGATTTCACCTTCCAACGCATCAATTTCAGGTGCTCCCCTTCCAACACCGGGATTGGGGTGTGACTCGCCAGGACATGTGCATTTGTTCAATCGTTGTCCAGGAAGGTATGAGATACCATCAGGAGAAGACTGGTTTGGTGTGATTCCTGCATCACAAGTATCGTATGTATATGGCCACACACCTTCTGTTGTCGCCAAATAACCTGGCCGTCCTAGATTCCCCATCGACCACAACCCAGGCCATAGCCCAGAAATGTTTCCATAACCAGGTAACAGGGCTGAAAACTCCAATTTACCCTGGGTGTAGCACATTTTGTTCCAAGATTGAACCATTCCCGAACGATAAAATAATTCATGATTCTTGAATGCATCCATAGTTAATTCTAAAGTTCCATTGGCGGTGGTTGCCGCGTCTGGGTCATACCATTCGAGATCTTGAGTCGCAGCATAGTGGAAATCAGGTGCTGTAAAGAATTGATCATCACCATCGTAAAAAGTTCTTCCTTCGGCATTGAATTCGTCTGAAAATACCAATTTCCAAGTTCGACCATCTTGGCCCACATTAGTTAAAGCTTCTGCTGGGGTGTCTGGGTCAACGAGATCTTGACGTATAGCACTCAACATTGGATACTCATAATGCGTCAATACTTCAAAAACTTGAGGACGAACTTTTGGATTGGAGTTTGTAAATGTCAATACTGGCAATATGATAAACACACCGATTGCCGCCAACACCATTACTATTAAAGCAAGAGCCCCATTGAATGATCGTCTATCCATATGTTTCAAATCGTAAATGAATCGATTACGATTATAATCAGCATCCAATACTGGATCAGGATTGTGCAAATAATCATCTGGTTCTTTTTCATCAATACTTAGTGGGAACTGACTAGCTGGGTACCCACCAAAAGGGGAGAAATCATTATCATACGATGGCGACGAGATTGAATTGTTCATGTCATCATCATAAAGTAAGCTCGAGCTCGATAATTGTGTTGAAGTGGCATATTGCTTTGGATATCGATCATAAGCCGGGATTGTGGTTGGTGTAGTTGAAAGAAGTTCCAGGGTTGGTCTTGTTCGAGGAGGTGGTGGTGTAGTGCCTCTTCCATTTAGCAGTGGCTGAAATGATCGAGCTCGAGGAAGCATAGGCGATTGTGAGTATAGTGATTGTGAATCACTTGAATCAGGGTAACCCCGATGTACATATTGATTGTAGGTGAGTACATTTTGAGAGCTATTATTGTATTGATTCTGCTCCTGCGCTTGATACTCGTCAAACCCGTTATTATCATTATCGCTCCTCCCTCGTTGAAAATGAAACGAATCTGAGTCAGTCAGATGTGGTGGTGAGTAATCATAATGGTACAGTTGTTGCTGTTGCTGTTGTTCTTCTGGTTCAAATGGATTTACTGGTGATTGTGAGCCTTCATGCAACCTCTGATATTCAAATTCCCCTTCATTATCATTGATCAAGTTAATTGAAGGACTAGGTCGAGTCAAGTCACGCCTCATGATAAAGGTGATCTATTGGAAAGAAAGCACTGCTTCTAAGAAACGCGTACAAGCACCTTTTGAAAACCCCCATTTTCCAGAATCATGCCTTTTTCCCAAAATTATATATAAGATTTGCCTGTTCCAAAGTTCTTGCTTGCAGAATAGTGCATTTCTGGGATTTACAGTTTAAAGTTCTTGGTATACCAAATAAAAATTTCTTGGGTTGCAAAAAGTTTTTTTTTCTTGAAGGCTCTATTATTAAATAGATCTTGGGTGTACCAAGAGTTGTAATCGCATGGATCGAAATGAAGCAGCAACCTAGGTTTTCAGTAGCTTTGTAGACTGAGTTTGGTGAAAGCTGGTTGTTGTGGGCGATAGTAGGATCAAAGATGGGGCAAGATCATGCAGCTCGTAAAGCTTCTCCTTGTATGTGAATGGTGAGCAGATGTGGTTGGCGTTCAGCATCACTAGAAAGGTACATTAAGGTGTGTAAGTAGAAAAAGTGGACTTCTGTTCTGTGGTTGCAAGCTGGTTGCTATAATTGAGTTCAGTGGTAATGGTTGACACTCATTACAATTACTTTAGTATTTGTGTACTTGTATCGAGCACCGCCTTTCCCAATTGAGACCGCTTATGTAATAGATTGCGTAATAATAATTCTTTGAAAACGGAAAGAAGTAATCCAAATCGAGTCAAATGTAAAAGCAACTAAGATCGTAATGATGCTGGATCAAAATAAGCTTCTTCCACTTGTGTAACTTAGCTTTATTGATGTGGCTTTTACCTCTCATTCTCTAAAACGCGTCTAAGCTTAGGACAACTCAATGCCTTCTTTGTCTTTTTACCTGCTTCACGTCATTGTATCCTTGACAGAAATGGTTGGTGTTTTACTCCAGGCAGTGAGAAGGAAAACAATGGAGCATAAACTTCGCCCCCCTTTTTTGGAAGTTCAATGCCAAACAAACACAAACAAAAGAAGTGTTGTTTTGCAAAGACGAACAATAGTGCTGTGGGGCCACTTGCGTAAAGAGAGAGAGAAAAAGTGACAACTTTTGAGCAAATGATGCGGATCTCAGATGATATCCTTCGATATAGCGTAATCTACGATGTTTCTAGCAGACGACCTATTACGTGGGAGCACAACAGAAGATACATGATTTCTTGTTGTTTGCTTCCACAAATCAGTTGAAATTTCAGGCACACAATAAACAATAAAGAGAGAGTCTGCAAATTTTGTATCCCTTTTACTCGCGTATTTCTTACATGATCTACAACCTGAAGCATTTAGTGGTTCCCAACGTATTTGTTGAGATATGTAAATTTAGCTCGTTAGCTGGTCTGATCTGTTAGACATACAGCTCAGTTGATTAGATCAATTCACACGCACACACACCACTACCATCATGTCTCCTCCTCTCTACACTTGAGTTTAGGTCGTGTGCCAATGGCCAAGACACGAAAAAATAAAACATTCAAAATCTCATCAGAAAAAGAAAAAGAAAAAAAGAAATTCTAGTTTTTTTAATAACATTACACAAATTTGTGTGCATATATACACAAGAAAAAAAATAAATCAGATTTATTTTGTAATGAGATACACTACCTTTGAGTAAGAGACTAAGCCCTTTTGGTAGAATCTGACAACAACAGCAAAAAAAAAGAAAAAGAGAAAGGAGATTAGACAGAAGATCAGTGTCACACCAAGCAAACCACATACCTTTCTTCTTCAACATCACACAGACAACCGAAACCCACACACTCGTTTACAAAACACCAGGAGAGATCTACAAACCAAGAAATACAAGGAAAACCCCTTTACCCTATCGATCAAGAAAATCTATAGTACACCTAAGAAGTTTAAAGTAATATTTTATTTTTGTCTTGGTTATTTTTCTTACATTTTGACGTTATTATAAAGGGATCTACTACTACTGCTACGTTACAATGGCAGCCGATAGAAACCTAACATCCAACGGTCCTCCTAATTTCAGCATAAGCACTCCTGATTATGACAATGTATCACAAGATGAGGTAAATAGGAACCCATTTGCTGATGATGAAGCAGACCTTTCATCACATTCTACTGGCTCACCAAATCACGGATACGACGGCTTTCAGCATCCACAACTGCAAAGACTAGCAAATGCCAATGGACTAGAGTATGGTAATGCTTTCCTGTCGCATGGAGGCTACTACACTAATGGTGGTAGTTCCAATCTACTTATGAATGAATCTTCATCAGATGAATCTAGAGCTTTTAACAGAGACTATGATCGATTAAATCCTTCAAGCCCTGCCGAGTTTGATAGGTATCCATCAATGGCAGGATCAAGAGTTGTATCATCAGCTTCACTAGCAACACAAATGTATCAAGAAAAGGACAAGAGTGGTGCTACAAATAATTATCACATCTCCCAATCGTCATCATCAAACTCAATAAATGATTTAGACTCACAAGCTTCAAGCCCTTATCCCAATGATTTTTCCCCTTTTGGTGGGTATCCTGCCACATCTTTCCCTTTGAGCATTGAAGATAAAGAACCAGACGATTACTTGCATAACCCGGACCCAGTTGTTGATGCAGAATACGAAAAGAATCGATTTCTTTACGATCTAAAGCATATAGATAAACGATCACTTGGTGGATTATTAGGATTGATTGCATTGGCAATTATTGCCCTTGTTGTGTTTGTTTTATTGCCGGTATTGACATACTCAGGAGCAACACAACACTACCGTCCAGAGTCGTATGAAATTTTGACCCATTATGAGTATCCAATGTTGAGTGCTATACGTCAAGACTTGGTTGATCCAGATACCCCAGGAGAAGCATTAACATTGGAATCGAAAAGTGGTGACAAATGGAAGTTGGTATTTTCTGATGAGTTTAATGCTGAAGGAAGAACATTTTACGACGACGATGATCAATTCTTTGTTGCTCCTGATATTCATTATGACGCCACCAAAGATCTTGAATGGTACGATCCTGATGCTGTCACCACTGCTAATGGTACATTAGTCTTGCGAATGGATGCTTTTAAAAATCACGACTTGTTTTATCGTTCTGGAATGGTTCAATCATGGAACAAAATGTGTTTTACGCAGGGAAGAATTGAAGTGTCGGCCAGATTACCAAACTATGGTACTGTTTCTGGTTTGTGGCCTGGTTTATGGACAATGGGTAACCTTGGTCGTCCAGGGTACTTGGGCTCTACTGAGGGGGTCTGGCCATACTCTTATGACTCGTGTGATGCGGGAATTACCCCAAACCAGTCTTCTCCTGATGGTATCTCATACCTTCCTGGACAACGATTGAACAAATGCACATGTCCTGGCGAGTCACACCCCAATCGTGGAGTTGGAAGGGGAGCACCTGAAATTGATATCATTGAAGGTGAAATCATGACCACTACCGACCCAAACAAACAAAATAACGGTGTAGCTTCACAATCACTTCAATTAGCACCAATGGATATTTGGTACATGCCAGACTACGATTTTATTGAAATTTACAACAAGTCAGTAACCACAATGAATACTTATGCTGGTGGGCCCTTCCAACAAGCATTTTCTGCCACTACAACATTAAATATCACTTGGTATGAGCGTGGAGAAGGGTTGGAACACCAGTATCAACGGTTCGGGTTTGAGTATCTCAACGATGATAGTGATGGTTACTTGAGATGGTATGTGGGAAGAGATCCCACGCTTACAGTTTATTCTACAGCATTGCATCCAAATGGAAATATAGGTTGGAGACCCTTGTCCAAAGAACCCATGTCAATGATTCTCAATCTTGGTATTTCAAATAACTGGGCTTATATCGATTGGAACTCAATCCATTTTCCGGTATCGTTCCACATTGATTACGTTAGAATATACCAACCAGAAGATCAAATTAATGTTGGTTGTGATCCAGAAGATTACCCCACTTATGATTATATTCAACAACATTTGAACCTTTACTCAAATCCAAATATCACTTCATTTGAAGATGGTGGGTATAGTTTCCCCAAAAACAGTTTGTTACACGAATGTTAGAATATTCAGATATTTTTTCATATATTATTTAAAACGGTTATAGTGTATATTAGAAAAGGTTATAGAAATGGAATTTTGATTGAAGAAAATCGAAAAAAGTTGATGATACGAAACAAACTAATACTTTAGAATAAGGTTTGAAAAGGTGGTATCTTGCCATTATGCAAAATTTAGCTACAAAAATCTCTTGCAAATAAGGCATTGCAAAGAAATTATCTATTATCACTTTTACAATTTTGACTCAACTCATTCCAGCTCCGCTTATTGTACGGAGGTCAGATTCTTTGCAATCAACTCTGACAAACAGAAAGTTTTGATTGATTAACATGGTACACAGCCGACGAGTACAAAGCTATTTTTTTTTTTCTACTCATACTCCTCGGTTCGCATAGAGTTGATCCGCTGTGGCTGTTACACAAGACTAGAAATTATATAAAAATTTCAATTACACAAAATAGAAGAAAAAGAAAAATAAAAAAACTGAGGTTCATAGGGACTGATTCCCTTTTTCGGGCAATTACAAACGTGTTGCAAAGGTGAATAGGAAACACACAAAGAGAGACAGCCACACTCAGCAACAGTTCAAATTGAGTTCATTCTCCAGGGCAACATTGGTTTGGAGAATGAACCAGATGCATTTCGTGGTAACTACATAATTGTAAACACGAGTTGAAGGTGGATTACCCGTCGTAATTTGGATACTGTCACCAGTAAGATGGGCCAACGAAAACACAAATATTCAAACCGGAGAATTACAGTGGAACTTACAAGACCCTATACCTATTTCTCGCCAATTGGGACATACTCATTGATCACATGTTAGTCTCTCGCCCTTACTAACCACGAGAGTGGAGAGCCTCGTGCGACAGCGAGAGAGACCTAACACCAAGGATACTCCAAACCACGGTGTTACGTTGTCACTCGTTGCAATATCCTGATTCCCTTCACCTCCTCGTGGAGGTTATTCCCATACTTTATAAATTTCTTTTGGCATTACAACTAAGTATTGTGTAACTTTTTGATTGAACAAAGCCAAAGACGTTGAAATTGTGGCTCATCGTGCCAACTCCCCCCATCACGTCATGAAATGAATTTGCTTGAGAATGTTTGATTGATTTATGACCATTTCACCATTCATTACTACTTCTCCAAACAACTTGACATTGTTTTTTCCAAACCATGACTAGTAAATCAATCGCCATTATCGGAGCTGGCCCTGCTGGATTAGCTTCCCTTTACGAGTTTTTACATACCAATAAAGATGGATCATCAACTTTAACTGATGCATCCAAGACCTACAAAGATGTTCCCAAACCTAAAGAGCCCGCCTTTACTAAGATTATCGCGTTTGAGCAAAAAGATAAAGCTGGAGGCATCTGGGCACCAAGTGAAACCGCTGATTTCAACTTTCCACCTCAAGAAATTGCCGAGTACCATAACCCAGCCAAGATCAGACCAACTAACCAAGCACCACAAGGTATTGAAACCGCCACATTAGAAAATTCTGTTGCTGTTGAGCATAATGAATTGATCAATGAATTGGAGTGGAGTAGATCAGGTGTGTTTCCATTCTTGTTCACAAATATTCCCACCAGGTTCACTAGATACAGCTATTTGCCAAATGAAGAGGAATATCTTAACAAAGAAAGGAAAATCTATCCATTTTTGACTCAACAGGAATTGAGCCAACGCTTTTCGACATTCATTGAAGAGGAAGGACTTAATGAATACATTAGAACCTCATCAACAGTTGAATCGGTTGAGAAAGCTAATGGCAAGTGGCTCATCACCATTAGAAAGAAACAGGGAAACAAGAGCCACTGGTATACGGAATCGTTTGACTTTGTTGTGGTTGCAAACGGGCACTACACCGTCCCTTACATCCCTCACATTGATGGTTTGGTTGAGTATCATGCAAAGTTTCCCACCAGTTTGATACACGCAAAAAGCTTTCGTAACTTGGAAGAGTTCAAGGATAAACAAGTATTGGTTGTTGGCGGTAGCATTTCAACCACAAACATTCTTCAATACGTCATTCCCATTGCAAAGAGTGTGACAAATTCGAAAAGGGGACCCCACGGGGTGTTTCCTTGGATTAATGATGCATTGGTCTCTAAAGGTATTGAACCAAAAGGACCAATCCATCACTTTGATGCTGAGAAAGACGAGGTTCATTTTGCAGACGGATCAGTTGGCAAATACGACAAGATCATATTCTCAACTGGATATCACTACCATTTCCCTTTTTTGAGAAATGAGTTGAAACTTATCAACCCTGGAAACTTGTCACGTGTTGGTGGTTTGTTTCTCAATACGTTTGATCAACAAGACTCCACTTTGGGAGCCGTTGGGATCACTGTTTCTCAATTGAACTTTCACACTATTGAAGCTAGTGCTGCTGCTTTGGCTGGCGTTTGGTCAGGTGCCAAAAATTTGCCATCATTGGAGGAGCAACAAGAGTGGGAAAAGAAACTGGTTGCTGAACGAGGAGACTCCTTACTTTTCCACTACTATAATCATCACCAAGCTAAAGAGTATGTTGATGCTCTTGCCCCTTATTTTCCTACAGAAAGATACAACCCTCTTGAAGTCGATGGTGCGTTGGTGGGAGAAGTTGATGAAGGTTTCGACTATTTGGAGAAATTGTTTTATGGATTGAAAGATGGCAAGATTAGGATTGAAGAAACTAACCCATCTTACAAGGCAATCTCCAATGAGAAGGGACCTGCTGGTGTTGTGGTTAGTGTTGAAAAAGCTGAATTGGTTTCAGTTTAGTAAAAGAAGCTAGATTTGGCGCCAGAAACAGTGACCATGCAGTTTCTTGTTTGTGATTCTGGGCTTGTTCCCCAACTTTTTATTTAGCTAGTTTTATACTTTGATTTAATTTGAGTTTGAATTTGAGAGATTGATATTCCAGTTTAGCTTTATGTAAAAAAGGGTTGTCACGTGCAACGTAGAATGGGATTGAAAGACAAAAGTGTTTTGTGGTTAAACTCTCCTCCCCACACATCTTAAACCGCCCCTTGTATCCACCCACTCCTCCTTCCTCCATGACCGAACCCACCATAGATTTCCATATACAAACGCATCAACCTCAATTCAACATACCTATCCAACTAATTAAGAAGAATTTCAAACTGATTCAAAAACTTATTGAAAAGCAAAAAAAACAAACTGGTGACGAAATAGCCAAGATCAAGAAGAATGTCAACTTGCCAAAAAAGATTCAACTTGAAATGATACGGAAGCTGATTAGCAGCTTTGAAACGTTTCAGAAAAAACTACAGACTTTGATAAAAAAGGATGAAGAGTATAGATCACGCTTGGTTGCACGATTGGAGAATATACTGCAGTTGAGCAAGTATACAGATGCCCAAGACATGCTCAATTTTCACAATCCAAATTTGATCAACTGGTATCGAAATGAGACCAATTTGCTCATTGTTGATTATCTAATCAAGTCCAACACCCATGAAGAGAATCTTGGTAATAAATTGCTTGAATCGTTGGCTAAAACTAATCCCAAGATCAGCAAACTTATCGACCATGATTTGTATCTCGATTACAATAAAGTCTACCTATCAATTACAAAGGCTCATGATTTATCGTTGATTATCCACTGGTTTAATGACAACAAGTCCTCACTCAAAAAGATTCATTCCAACCTAGAATTTGAAATCAATTATTGCAAGTACCTAACCTTGATTGAGAGTGGTGATGTTAATGAAGCAATAAAGTTTTCACAGGATAATTTGTCAAGTTACGGCAACAAGGAAAACTATTCCGTTGAAGAAATGGGAAATTACAAGCACAATCTGGAACGATTGAAAGGATTGGGTGGATTATTGGTCTATCGATCAATGGACAACTCATTCCCCAATATGTTATTTTCAAACAAGTTGATGTTTCAATCACAACCGTATCGCGAATATGAAAAGCTACTTTCCAATGAACGGTGGGAAAACCTTGGACGCTGTTTTATTGACAATTTCATAAAGCTTTTTGGGATAACGACAAACTATCCATTATTTGTTTATTTGTCAGCTGGGTTATCCGGCTTGAAAACAAAGTCATGTTATCACAACACTGAAAATACAGTATTCAAAGAGGCTACACCATTGGAGACGACTCCGGTACTCCCCACTCTTATAACACCAGCAAATTTTACTTCATATACGGCTCCCGTAACTCCATTGACGGTACGAAAATACAGAGGTCCCGATTACTACTACAGACTCCTCCACAAAGTCAACAACTGCCCCGTTTGCTCACCAGAAATGTTTCAACTAAGTAGGAATCTTCCGTTTGCGCAATTAATCACCAGCATCTTCAATAACCCCTTCCGTTTGCCTAATGGGAACATTTACCAATTTGATAAGCTATTGTCTCTGGGAGAGTTACTATCAGAGCGGAGCACTTTATTACGTCAAGGACAGGTCAAAGATCCATTAACCCACGAGGTATTCTTTATAGATAACTGTATACGAGTGTTTCCTGCTTGAGCTTAATCAGGATCGGAGTCATCTTTTTTCTCCTTCTTTCGATTCGACCATTTTTCAAACTTGTAAAGCCTGGCATCTCTTTCATCAGCTGGCTTTGTTGTATCTTTGGTGCTGTTGGTTCTCTTATGGTGATACTCAGGAAACATTGCCCACTCAAAACGGCCAGATTGCTCCACCTTGTATCCTTCACTTTTGGCAAGCGCCTTGATTCCCCATGAGTTGTACGGCTCTCCTTCAAAAAGACTGATTAGGATCTTCCCCTCATCATCATCGTCGTCATCGTAACCGCCAAAATCATTATGTTTACAATTCTGCGCATTCACCAAATCAAACACTTTGTTACAATTTTGAAAAAATGCAACCATCAATTCCTGATGTTGCTTAATATTTCGATCTTGATCTTTAATTCCTGCTCCAGTGTGAGGGAAATTAAACATGATGTATCGCAATTGTCGTCCATTGGCAAAGAGCTTTACTTTCTCATTCCCACGACGCTGTTTCGCATTAAGATGCAAGTTCAAAGTCTTGGGCAAATCAGTGGCATCTACATTATGCATTATCCGTACACCCTCTGATTCTAATAGCGTTAGTGTATCTTCACTTCCGGGGTATTTTTGTCCAACTTCATTAAATGAGTCGAAACTTGTGGCAATTAAATTTTCAGCAAGGACGACCCCCTGTGCTATTAGTGATCTAGCAAATGAAAAGTCACCCTCCCCAATTAGTAGCACTGTATCATCAACCTTGAATGGCATAAACCCCTTAGCTCTAGGGGTGTTATTCTTCTTCTGTTTATTAACTGATTTCTGCTTATTTAGCTGATTTTGTTTCTCAATCTCGGCATTCTTGATAGCTTTGGTATTGAGCTGTTCTTGAACCTTGAGCCTCGCTAGTGATCCTTTGAGACCCTTAGCGATAGTGTGTTTTCCCTTTAATTTACGTGCCATGGAAAGATACCTACTCATCGCAAAAAGATAAACTCTAAAATTCGAATAATAAAAAAGTACTAGGTAGCTCTACAAATGCACCTGAGCTTCAGCGACATTGAACTCCGATTCGTCCTTCATTGACACGTCAGAGACTGACGTTGACATTGCTGAATCCTCGGCATCCTTAGTCTGTCCTGTTTCGTCATCACTGTCGCCTACAGCAGGCTTTGTTTCCTTGTTGCTGTCACTCTGCTTCTGCTCATCACCTTGTTTCTCCTCATCATCCAGCTTCTGCGCATCAATCCCCTTGTCTTCATCACTTTCCTTCTCCTCATCACTGCTATCCTTAGCTTCGGGACTAGACCTTTCTTCTACCTCGTCATCAGATACATTTTGCAATATTTCAACGAATCCGTCGTTATACTCATAAAACAACATAAATGTACCCTGTCCACTCAATACCTCGGCTTCAGTAACAACGTAAATTGATTCATCACTGATCCTCCACCAAGTACCTCTCAACTTCCTATAGCAAATGTAATGGCCATAGTTGTGAGTACCGAAATGTACAATAACTGCCTTCAAATTATACAAGAGTTTAGGATCAGAAGAGGCAGTGGTTATTGCTGTGCCATTAGGGGAAAGTAGGCCATCATTAGATTCTTGAGATGTTGGCACCGTTTCATCGACAGATGTTGGTGCAGTTTCGTCAACAGACGAACCAACGTCATTGTACTTTAAATCTTCATCCTGTTTTCTAAAGGGCAATCTTGCATCCATGTTTATTTGATTTGGTTCAACAATGTACGGCGATAAATCCAACACTGCGGGAAAAGTTACATTATTTGGGTTCTTCACCACCATGTACGTTTTTGGATCAAATTGTGAACGATTGATGTGCACGCTAAGCAATGGCGGTGGTCTGTCCAAAAATATTTGCTTAGACTTTCTGCTCTTTTTAATTTGCTTTTTAACTGTGAGCTTCTCAAAAGCTTCATCAGTCACTTGAGGTTTAGCTAGTTCTGTTTCGATGGCGGATAATCTAGTCTTTATCTGATCAATAAGTTTTGTGTTATTTTCCTTCTTTTCGAGCTCTTCTATAGTACTAAGGAGAAAAGTTTGAGTTTGTAGTAACCCACATCGATTACAATTCACATCATCAATAATCTCCGGGGTTATCCATTCATTCAACAATTGTGACAAATTGAAACTGGAATAGTAAGATTGGTTTTGTGGCAAGTTTAAGCTCAAACCACTAGTTACAGCATATCGTATACCACCAACTTCTCCACAAGTCAAACATCCAATACGTTCGCAAGAAATTCCATCAACTGGGGTAATCAACTCCAAGGGCATCACTTTGTGCCCTGCGTCATCCAAATTGGGATCGACTTGTGCAGCTGGGACATAAACGACACCCAATTTACCTAGTTTATTACACCCAGAAATAATCTCCTTCAAATTGCGAACATCTTGAAATTTGGTCTCTTTCTCTCCTTCTGGCTCCGGCGTAGGCAACCTGCTCTGAGTGATTTTTTTAAACTCCTTTTCCAAAATGTTCATAATCAACTGATAAAACTCTTGTGCATCTTCTTGATTATATCCACTAAAGAAATTTTGTCTAGGACCATTGGGCATCCTATTCAACAACGGCTTTGTGCTAAACTCCTTCCCTCTAGATCCATATTTGCCATTAACGTCGTCCAAAAGCTTTTTCAACGCCGTTGTGAATGGTAATTCTGGCTTTGGTTGATTTGATTTCATAGTAATCTTTTCCCCTTTGTTATCAATCTCAATTTCCGAATAAAGATACGAATCAATAAACTTTATAAATTGTCTCGACGACGCCAACGATTGTATCACTGAATTCATAAAACAAGTGTTTCCGTCATTACTTATCCCACCAACCTCACCACCATTGGCAATAGCAAATTTTTGCTCTTTACTCTTTTTTCTATTAAAACGATTAATTCCTGTTCTTCCGAATCGGGACGACGAGTTCATGGCTTTATGGAGTAGTTGTGGGATATTAAAGGGAATGTATTTTTGCCAAATTTCAGACTCAGAATTCAATGTCGATAGGTAGTATAATGAAACTAATATTAAAAGCGAAGTAGATGCCGTAGCTAATAGTTTGCTGGATTTGAATAACGACAACTTGACGAGTTCGTTTATAAAGATGAAATTTAGCAATAAGATTAACACTAAACGGGTAGATATAAACATGAACAGCGTTGAGCTAACCCGCTATACGCAATAACAGTTTTCAAAGGTGATTCTCAACTGGTTAGTTTTAAGCTTTCGATGACAAGTACAGCGTAGTTTTCTAATTTTTTTTTTTTTTTTTCTCGTCAAGAGAGACAAAGACTTCTACAGGAAACAACTACAACAAAACTGATTTCATTTTACATCTACATTCAACGACCTTGTCCGTAGTTGGAGGTTCTATTCTGAAACTGAGGCGGTCTCTCTTTTCCCCATCCACATTTTAACGGTCTACCATTTAAGTTAAATCCAGCTAGTTGAATAATAGCCAATGCAGCTCTTTCATGTGAATCATATTTAACAAAAGCACACCCTTTTTCTGGGTGGAATTTGAAATCCACAATAAACCCAAAATTTTGCAATAATGGAAGCATTTCCTGTTGTTGTGTAGCATGTGCAATATTTCCTAAATAGACTGTAGTTTGCCAGGACGGAGTTTGCCTTAATACAATGTCATATGATTGGGGAGACATTACTATATTTCCCGTTTGTTGGGCGTTCCCATTGAGACCATTTGGCGGGGAGCTGAGAAGTTGCTGGGATCCTAGTGGCAAGCTGCCATTTGACAAGTTCAACTCTGGCAAGATCAACCCTGGAGCGGCAATATGTTGCAGGCCATTGTTTGAATATTGGTTACTATGATATGAATTGTAGTTTCTCCCATTGTACGGTCTGTATTGTCGTTGATTGTAGCGGTTGTTATTCTTCAGATGGTAATCCGAATTGCGGTTATTAACTTGTTTATGCGCTGCCCAGTTACATCTAATTGCTCTACCTCCTAACCAGGCTCCATTCATTGTTTGAAGTGCCAATTCAGCATCCTCTTGCTTACTAAAAGTCACAAATCCATAACCTCGGGATCTAGAAGTTTGCATATCCCACATAACGTGCGCCTCTTTGAACGAATCAAACTTGTTGAATGCTTTCTTCAATGCCTCATCATTAACTTCAGAGCTCAAATCTCCAACGAAAAGGTTGTATGTTGGATCCTCTGGAGTACTACTACTGGCAATCGTTGCAGACTGATATGCCCAATTGACCCTGATTTCACAATTGTTCAACAACTTCCCATTCAACGTGCTCAATGCCATATCGGCCTCTTGGTTATCGTCAAACTCAATAAATGCATAGTTAAACCCAAGTTTGTTCTTATCATTCAACAACTTTATCGACTTTATAGGTTTGGAGACTGAAAATAGTTCACTTATTTGCTCTTCCGACGCTGATTTAGGTAAGTTTCCCACGTACAATATCTTGTTTGAAGTCTCACGTCCTCCTTCTGTAGCAGAGGCGGGTGTTACTGGAGTAGATTCTTTACTCTCATCCTGAGTCACCTCATTTTCCTGTTGGTTGGATTCGGGTACAGCATTATCTGGGCTAGTTTGAGTCGCCTCAATTTTCTCGTTTTCTGACATATGCTTTGATTAAAGGAACGTGGTTAATGGATAGTTTGGAATATGTGCGTACCAAATAAAAAAAGGTTGTACAACAAATAGATGAGATTTGCAATATGTGTCTCAGCAGCGCAGATTGGCAAACCGTATATGTGTGTGTTTGTTCAATTGTTGAGTTCTGTATTAGACCACGAGTGGTTGTTTTGTCAATTTCCAATTTCGTTGGAAAAAAAATTAAAAAAAAAAAAAAAAAAAAAAAAAAAAGCCTTCTATTTCGATTGACAAAAAAATTTCATTGTCAATAACATTTAGTGTGTGTCGCGTTTTGTGAACCTTCAATTGTAAATCAATATCGTGAAAAGAAGCCCATCTCGTTCTTCGCCAATGATCAGATTGCAAGTGACCAATGCACAGGATATAAAACCCCTTAAGGACCTACTCGAGGAGAACCAATGGCTAAATAGATCTTTCAAGATTGAAAAAGCGGATGGCACATTTCACATCTACACTACATTGAAAACCATTCCAGGATTATTGTCACATCTACGATGGGATCGCTACAAGGACCAAGAAAAACCAAAACAGTCACTAGCATCTATTCGAGATAGGTATTGTAGTGACCATGATGTACCTTACTTTGATGTGCCAAAAAGATGGACGGTGTATCCACCAATGCTACTTTTCAGCGCCAATACCGACGACACTCTACCGAGTGAATTCTGCAACTACTTACTCCAACATCATCAAGCAATGTTTGGTAATAAAAACATCACTCATGTGGCATTGAATAGGCCAATCATAGAATCGGACATCCTTCGCAGACCCACAAACTTGGTTCCGGTGTTTGGCGATTTTGGACCAGAGGTGAATGATGTGCCAACAGTGGGCGATTTTGAAAATGCATTATGGTGTCTGGTGGTACAGAATGGTATATATCAAACGTGGGCACCAAGGTACACAATGTTTTCAAGAGGCAACATAAAAGAGAAGAAGCGGATTCTAGACAATTGCAACGATTTAAAAGGAACAATCGTGTTTGACTTTTATTGTGGTATTGGGTATTTTTCGTTGAGCTATCTACGAAACGGTGCAAAGGTACTATGTTGGGAGTTGAATCCATGGTCGATAGAAGGATTTAGGCGAAGTTTGAAACAAGTTGGATACAAATACAAAATCTACGGGGAAGATGATGCTTTTACGATTGATGATCTCAAACTTTACGATGCTTGTTTATTCCTAGAGAGTAATGAAGCAATACCACTGAGACTTGAGCATGTGCCTAGTCAGGGCTTAAATATAAGTCACATCAACTTGGGACTTTTACCAACTTCGAAACCAAGTTGGCCAATTGCAAATACCCTCGTAGCACGAAAATCTTCTTCCTCCACGGTGATTCATGTGCATGAAAATGTGCATGTTGACGAAATTGACCAGATGAAAGAAGAGATAGAATTCAAGTACGATAACAGCACCGTTGTGCATATTGAAAAGATAAAGACATTTGCACCGGATGTGTGGCATGTCGTTTTCGATGTCGTCATAAAAAGAGAGAGGAAATAAAAGAGTGGAATGCATAGGAGTCGTTCATGAATAAGCTATGTTAACCAGTAATTTATGTAGCTCTTACAAGTCACCATTGTGATGAACACAGTAACTGTATCGTTAACGCATTCACGGGTCAACTTGATGACGAGTTGACGAGTCTTGTATACAACGATCAAAACCACAATAAAGATAATCGAAGTGTAAAGAAAGGACTAGGTTTAACAAAAGACATTTGTATCGTTTCATTTCCCAATAAGGAACTGTTAAGAGCCATGCGTGTGAGTCATGCCTATTCTGATGTGATTAAGGTAAGACAAAGGGAAAGGGGAGGAAGGGGATGCGTATTATGTGACGTGTTTGTAGTATAAAGTAACATGTGTTGTTTTATGTTGCCTGAGTTATCAACACTTGAAGAGGCGGAACCATATGATTCATACTGTTTATAAATAAGGGTAAAATTCTAAAAATCTCAAGCTTTATCTAAGTGAGTCTTCGTTTCTACGAAGAAACAAAATGTACTGCAACACCTTTTTCAAACACATCAAATACCAAATTCAGAACTCACTTGTGTTGGATTCATAAACGAATCCTCGGTGCTGATATACTAGTAAATTCGGTAGAAACGGTATTTTGTGTCACAAGTGCACCTGACGCACGTGGTCTCTTCGAACTCATTGTGAAACTCCTCAGCCATCTGTGGACAGAACAAATATAAGCTTTTTCGTGGTTTTATTTCATTATTTTGGTCTTTCTACTGGTATTTTAAGCTGAATAGCTTAAGGGGTAATTCGAAAAAAGAAGTGACCAAACCAGAACAACATGACTCCGCACAACATTCATTCTCACTCGAAACTGACCAACAACCACAAACTAGCTCCAACGTTTCTGTTGATGGCAATTCGATAGTAGTTTGTGTTTCCAGATCTGCAACATCCGGGTCCCATTAGTCGGATATAGATGGGATATAAAGTGCTGCCACCCCTCCTCAAAATGAGCGCATGTTGCAAGAAAATATGGAAAATTGCCTCGAGGGGAGACGCAAAAAAGAAGCGAAAGTACACCAACTGGATCACGAAATGTTAGAAACCATTTGGAAAATTCTATAGGGCTAAGCCAACAACTAGGAAAGAAATTTTTTGGCTTGCCCTACTTCGTTTTCTAGTTGGTTTGATAAACCTCTTCCTTCTTTGGTAGTGGATTTTGTTTTGTGTATTATTTTTTTGGAAATAGCTGCTTGATTCTACTCCCTCAGAGATAAGATCCTTTGGTGCAAAATTCAGCGTTATAACGAATTCGATGTTGATACTTAAGAAATTGTTGATTTAGTTTAAGTAGAGTGCTACATATATAAATTAATCACAACAACTGTTAATACGACCAACTACTCTACTCTTTTACCCGATGAACAATACCAATGTTTGAGGTGGAAATATCGCGCAAAGAACGAGTGAGGAATACTCCCAGAGTTGTCTAAAAAATTTGTATAGCCTGACTATCAGTTCGAACGGAGTTTCAATCTATTTTTTTGATATTAATTGCTTTATTGACTCCTTACCCGATATAACTTTTTCATGAATCATTTTCCACCCGTTTCGAAACCAAGTGCCGAGTAACTGATCAAGTGCTAACATCGAGTCACACACAATCGCCCTCTTGATATAGCCAAATGTATCCTGAACGTAAATCCTCCAGACGGATTGGATATGCCCGAATTGATAAATTTTGAAGAAATCTTTGTCAACCTTGATTTAGAGGTGATAATTAATATTGTTGGTTGGCAACAACCTTGCCACTTTTTCAAAATCCAATTTTTCAAAGCTTAGATCGAATTTTATAACGTTGAACAATTTGAAAAGCAGTAGATCAAGATTTCCGATGGTTGTGTTGGGTCTAAAATAGTGTAAAGCGAATACTTGCACCTGGCTAACTTCAAATATATCAGTGACCCATTTAATAGGAAAGAGGGGCATTTCCTGTTCACTGCTTCTCCTGAACTGCTCTTGACTAAATTCAAGTATATTTTCAATTATTTGGGTCACAAATTTTTACCCAGGAATGAATAGTGAACACTCATTTCCAAACATTCATCCACAGACATACTAAGCTCGATGTTCTCAATCATTTGAAGCTAACGACGAACAACTCTCAAAGTAGCTTGAATCGAAAACGCAACCCCGGTAAACCAAACCTTGGCTAGTGTCGTCAACCCTGGATCATAATGAAACTTTAAATAATAAATAAGGGTGGCGTTTCTGCTTTTCGTAGAAACATTTCAATCGCCATATCGCCACTAGAAACAAATAAACAGTTGATCATCGCTTATCCAAAGATGAATTCGAAGCAGTGGTTTCCAGTGCACTAAAATTAAATTCCAACTGTTTCAATATCAAAAATTATGTATTTCTTGTGGTACTTGGGTTCAGCATAGGGCCCAGCTTTGATGTAAACTCTATTTTCAAATTTGGGATTCAATTCTTGAACGCACACGTTCGCTGATCTAAAATCTTGACCATACTTGTCCAAAGTTCTGTCCGAAGCTGTAAAAGGCAGTGGCCAATATCCTTTGGTGAGGGCAAAACCGTACCCGCTTCCTCCTAATAGTTGATACAGTTTCATTGATGGCAATATATTCAACCATGCAATAATGGTCTTTCCGGGGAGATCTAAAAGGTGATCTTCAAGAGGGAGAACTCTAGCAAAGACTTCAATGGGCAAGTCTGAAAGGTTCATGATAGGTTCTGGAGTGGGGTGGGAGGTGAGTGGAAATATCTAAAACACTCAGCATTTCGAAGCTTGAAATTTTTCCAAATCGTAACCTATGATATTGTTCTGGTTTAGATAAGATTGAATCTAAATCAGAATCACGTGTTTCTCTTGTATTATCAGATTCTAAATAATCAGGTGTAACAGCTTTTTCACGAACTATATTTTCACCATCAGTTAATGAAACTAATACACTATAAAAATTGTTTTGTATACTTATTATCACATGAATTTGTTAAACATTAAATAAGGGTACAGTACAAAAACAAGAGCTGGTCTTTGACTTTGTAAACAAGTTCCTTTAGTTCACAAATACCGAAAAATCTTAATAGCAGCCGGTATTGCACCTGTGCATCTCTCGGAGAAGTCAACCTTCGATGTAACTTCTTTTCTGCACCAACCAACACTTTTCTCTTGTAGTCAAGGCAATCCATGAAGAAAATGTAACCAACTACTTGAAAGCCCAAGGAAGGCAATTTTCATGACCACTCACATAACTATCTGTATGTAACTCAAGCTCGAGATTCATTACGTCTTATCGTAATTTTTCTTTTGTATAGAAAACCAAATTTTGTCGTGAAAAAATGTGTCGTTTCAGCATGAACATTTGGGTGTTTGTGGTAAGAACACTTTATGCCGCACCAAAATGAATCCATTAGCCTGACTAAGGTGGAATTGACCCCATGTCTATGTGCACTATGAGCAAAGTGCTAAAGAGTGATCGTCGGTATTAATACCAATAGTCACGAGATCTGTGTCTCAAGACAAATTTAGGTCTCGGTGTAAGCCACACACATATATCAGCTTTTGTGCATCTTTGTTGTGCCCCTGCCAGCCCTAGTCATCACATGGCTCAAGAAATAAGAGAATGTTTGACAGGAAAACTCTCCAAGATTAACTTGGCTTTGGTTGCTTGTGAGCTTGAGAAAACTCATGATAGGCTTTTCCACCCAAGCTAGAAGTCTTTTCCTAAAAAGATCTCTGTGACCGATTTGTTATGCAGATCCGTTCTTGTGTAACTGCAAATTCAAATTTTTTGTACCTCGTAACTGCGCCTTGTTTCAACAAAGATGACTGAGATCAAAGAAACTGTGGTATGCAAAGACGTTTTCCACAAACAGGTAAATTGTACACCAATAACAACTGTTGTTGGCCGGCTACTCTTTTATCTTTTTGAGCTATCTTAGACACATTATAGCGCCATTCGCTTTCGAGAGTCATCTGATCGGCTTTAAAAAAGTTTTCGTCACACCATATTGTAGAGTCTATAAATAACGAGTGGTTTCCTAAATACCAATTGTTGGCCTCCAACTGCATCTCAATTGAGTAGCCTTATCTCAATTTTAAAAGTCGTTTACTTTTTTCACTACTTAATTGACAGTTGTCTATCTCCTAGGTCCAAAGTGTGGTAAAATTCAGATTGTGTCATTTTGGCTTTTGAGACATTGACTTACGACATTGGAGAACATAAAAAAAATAAAAAAAAAAGGAAAAATTATTCCCTTATTTTTTTCTTGAAGAGAGAGAGTGTGTGTGTGGGAAAACAAGTACTAATAGTCAGAGTGTTTTGTTGACGTGTGTAACATAGCATCTTCTACTGCATCATCCCATTGCTACTAAAGCTCAAGCTTTACATTCGCCCTGACAGAAACTACTAATATATATATATATCTATCCTTCGAAAAAAGAAAAACAGTTCAAAGAGTATACAAGTGAATTGTACCATGTCGTACAATCCAGGAAAAGACGATGAGGTTTACCACCAGCTACGCACATCCCCTCAAGAATTTGACATCAACAACTTCCAGATAGATAGTGGTATGCTACAACAGAATGGAATGGACTCACAAGATTACCAACAGAGAATTATTCAAACCCCTGGGGCTAACTACCAATATCAGGGTATGTCGGAACCTAACATCAAAGTAGGTTACTCAGAAGCTTATCAAGGGTTCGATAACCCAAACAATACTCAAGTCTCATATGACTATGTCAATCTAGATCAACAACAATACCCGGAAAATCAAACAGGCAATGGACTCTCTTTGAATACTCAAAGCCTACCTCAGTTCAATGACAACGATTTCCTATCACCAACATCCCAATTAAGTCACCTTTCTCCAGTCAACAAAACTAACAGTAACCCACAAAATGATTTCTTACAGGTGCAACAAAACCAAATGGATAACAATTTTCTCAATCCTAATTCACCGGGTCATTTTTCCTCGCAATCTTTGTACTCGGACAATTCATCTCAACCAGCTTCCCCATATCTTGACGCAGCATCACATTTCAGTAACACCAATTTGGCTCCTCCACAGGCTCCTGGACCTGCATTTTCCGATGCAGGATCGATACATGGGGGAAATTCGTCTACAAACTTGGTACAAAATCATTTTGACACTCGGAACAACAACGATTACTTAAACACTAATATTGCATTTGGGGAATCGATTAGCTCGACAAACCTACCAACAATGTCTTCTTCTTCTAATGCATGGCAACAAACCGTTGAAGCGGATCTTCAAAGAGAGGAATACAATGGATTAGAATTTGGCGCTGGAACGGAGTATCCGCGTGAGTTCCGGTTGGACTCTCAACCACTTGTTCAAAAAGAGCCCCGAGGTTTTGAAGAGAATCTTCAGCTCAATAACGTCAATGCCCAAGTGGAAACAGACCCAAATCATTTCACTTTCCGTAGTCCACAAATGGATTTTGACCTCGATATAAAGGTAACCCCTCCGGAACATTCAGGAGAGTCAAAAGCACAAGATATTGAAGGGGACGCCAGTGAAGAGGTGAATCAATTACTCACAGAAAACAACTTGTCTACCTACAACAATCAAATGAAAGAACAAGATGACGAGCAAGGTCCAACAGTGCATAAAGACTCATCAGGCATTGTGATCTCAATCCATCAAGCTCCTGAAGTTATGGCTGCAAGGACGCCATCATTGTTTAGTAATTCGTCCGCAAACTCTTCACTAAACTTGTCCCGAACCAACAGTCGCAATGACGGTGACGCAAAAGACGAGAAAAAGAGCAGCGTCAGTCTTGTACCGAACTCGCAAATTATCCCTTCGTCACCAAACTCAGCTAGTGGTGAAGAGAGTTCAAGGGATTTGCTAAATCCCGAATATCAGTCAATCAAACGTGGAAGGAGAAAGAGCCATGCGTCCAAGACTTCAAACAGTTTATCTCCAAGACCGCGATCGAAATCACCAGTATCAACCAAAAGTGTCAATGGTGATAATGATGACAATAGTGATGAGGATGAGAATGACGAGAATGATGATTCCTCGCAAGTGTCCTCCCGTGAGAAGATGTTGGAATTGGCTCTGCCAAATCAGTCATCGAAACGTACACAAAAACACCCCAGTGTTTATGCATGTCACTTGTGCGAGAAGCGTTTCACTAGACCGTACAATTTGAAATCGCATTTGCGTACGCATACTGATGAAAGACCATTCATTTGTAGTCAATGTGGTAAGGCATTTGCTAGACAGCATGATCGGAAAAGACATGAGGACTTACATTCTGGTGAAAAGAAGTTTCAATGTAAGGGAATGTTGAAAAATGGTCAGCCTTATGGATGTGGAAGAAAATTTGCTCGCGCTGATGCATTGAGGCGGCATTTCCAGACTGAGGCTGGTAAAGAGTGCATACGGCTTTTGATTGAGGAAGAAGAGGAGGAGAAACGGAATGGGGGAGTAGTGCTATCCTCTGTTGATACAATAGGAAGCAGTGGTAATGATTTCTTGAGTCCAGATTCCTCGTCAACAGGACGTGGATCCGTGCCTCAAGTAGCAATTTCCCCGCCAGAGTAGCCTATGTGGGGATATGGTATTGAAGGGTGTATAGCAAAAAGAAAATAGGGTTTACATAATGTTCTAAAGTTGTATTATTGTTTATGTTTTTTGATAAGATGCAGTTTTGTTGATGATGTAAAAATTTAAGGAAAAAAATCGGTTTTCGAATCTTCTGCTCCATTCGGTGTGACAATAATGTCAATCCTAAGCCAAGATGAAGAGTTTATGGATAATATGAAATATGCCACCCCTGATCAACTATCAGACAAGGCATTAACTAAAGCAGAAAAGGAATTGGAGAACTTGCAACAACAAAAACAACAACAGCTTTTAGATCAGAATAAAGAGTTTTTGCAAAATCTATTTCAAGAAAATTCAACTCAACCGATTAAGATACGAAATGTTCAATTGACTAATGGTGCTCAGTTTCGTGAATCGTTTGTTGAGTCACAGTTTCAGCCTTTACTTACTGGTCATGTAATTCCCTTACATCGATACTTGTCCATTGTGGATAACATTCTGAAAAATTTGATTAAAGTTGGTGTTGTTGAGAATGTGCTATGTAATACGCATCAAGTGGCATCGACTCCCAACTCTCCCATGTTGGGGATGCGACGTGGGTTCAGCATGGGAGCTGGTGCTATACATGTAGTGCCCATCTTCAATACTATACCCATCAAACGTTTTTTCGCTAAAACAGGCACCAATATTGGGAATGGAGAAGGTGATGGATACATTCAATTTCAACTACGAAACATATTTGGTGGTGGAGAGAACCTTGTGTTTGATGCCGTAACTGGTACCAAAACGTCTAGTTCGTATTTACTAAACTATAATCAACCAATTGCAAATAACTGTAACTATATTTGGGAAAATTGTCTAAGTTTAAACACAAGGAACCTCGATTGGATTCAGAGTAAAGTTCACACAAAGAGTTTAATCAGCAAAATCTACACCCAGTTTAACAGTTGCAATTTGAATCATGAAGTGATTTTGGAGAATTCAGTACGTGAGTTGGACAATTATGGTTCCAAAAGTTTTGAAATTTTGCAACAAAGTGGTCAAAATGTGAAATCTTCAATTGCATACAACATCAACTACGATACAAGAGATAGTAAGCATTTGCCATTCAAGGGAGTCTTTGTTCAATGTGGGATTGAATACAATGGGCTATTCAAGTTCAACAAGTATCCATTTGTGAAAACTGCGACTCAGTTGCAGCATGCATGGAGTTTGCCCTTGATCAATTCGCATGTATTGTGCAGTACCAAAATGGGACTTTTATATCCTTTGGCTGGCAAGTCCTCGATACTAGATAAGTTCTTTATAGGTGGCCCCAATGACGTGAGATCATTTACTTTGAACGGACTTGGTCCAAGAGATCAGAATTCATTTATTGGCGGTGACTTATTCCTCAATGGTGGTGTTTCGTTGTTTACGGATATTCCCAAGTATAAAGAATCCAATTTCAAGTTTCACAATTTTATCAACTGGGGTAAATTGGTACCATTAGATCAAAAAAGATCCGTGTTGCATAATGTCAAGCAATTATCGCATTCTTATTGTTTGAGTTATGGGTTTGGTATACTCTACAATCACCCAATGGCTAGATTTGAATTGAATTTTGTTTTACCAATTTTGGCTAATGAGCGGGACTCCATAAGAAAGGGAATACAATATGGAATCGGTGTGTCTTTCTTATAAGGAGTTTAATCTTGTATATATATATAAGTATAGAATGCTAATTAGATCTTCTGAAACTACTTTGTTTTACTGATCCACTCATCGTGGATTTTGATGACAGCAGGTATCATTTTACTTTCAATCTCAACACCCCTTTGTACCTCTTCAACAGTCAACCTAATCCATTGTTCTTCACCATTAGGACTAACAAATACCACTTCCTTTTTCCTAGTTTGTAGCAAGTTCCCAATCACCAATTGATGATGATATCTCTCCAATGCACTTCTAGCTTTCTTTAATAAAATATTGCTATCAGTCTCCAATTTAAAACTAATAATCATTGCTCCTGAAGTCCAATTCAGAACCAAACGACTTAAAAACTTGGGCACCTGAGCTAATCGAATCACCAATTCTCCATCTTGAGTAGCCGAACTTTGGATCTTATGTTGAGGCATTCTTGATTGAGGAATAAAAAAATCAGATACAGCAGCAGCTAAATAAAAAACAGCCTTGTTGGAATACACTTTTAATGACTCAGATATGGTTTTCAATGTATAAAGATATTGGTTTACGGTGGTAAATGGAATCAATAATAATGAATTTGTTGATTGTGCTTCGTGGTATTTACGATAAACTTGCAACATTTCATCACTAAATTTAGGATTAATTTCAATTTTACCATCACGTTCAATCATAAAATCAAGAAAACAATTGGTTGAATGACTATAGTGTCTTGAATATGGCAATAATGAAAACTCACGATGTAAAAAGATTACAGCATACCCATTTTCTAAAAAGTACTCGGCTGATGTGGCTCCTCGAGTACCGGCACTGAAGTTGTCAATGAATCGAACTGTATTGTTTTCCAAGGGTACTGTTGTACCACCAGATGTCACCAATGCAATCTTTTTTTGCGTGGTTTTTTGGTGGTGGGTGATGAATTTTGAAAGCTCTTGTTCTATTTCTGGTAAATACGATGGTGGTTTATGGCTGGCAAAATAATCATCCTCATCGGAAGTTTGTGCTGCTGCAAATTCAGGTATCGATCGATCAATGGCAGTGGATTCCTCGGGTTTTGCCGTATGGAAGTTTTTCTGAGCTGGTGGTGACATTAGTGATTATGAGTCGGTGGGTGTTGGGGGGAACGGAGTGGTGTAGCAGCTTTGCTTCTAATTCGAATCGATGATAGGTCTTCTCAAATAATTGGGTGATCAATTATTTTAGTTGGGTCGGTTTGGCGGGTGTACGCTATGCAGGACAAAATACACTGCGCCGCAAGACACGACTTTTCTTTATTTTGCAACACTCAACAAAAGTAAATTGAAGGGATTACTGTGTGAGATGTAACTGAGCTAAATAACAAAATGATTTATAGCCAACTATTCGTTTGTAAAATGGTTGGTTGTAGCACGATATCATCACGCATGCATTCCGGATTCTAATACATTTGTTGCAGTACAGTTTCACAATATGTAAAGATGCCTCTGAAATACATTCTCTACGTCAGTGTATATTATATAACACTAGCAATATTTCTTCAAGGGCAACACAAAGGTGAGGCTTCGTAAAAGTCACGGTATACTTCAATTACTCACTCAATTGTGGGGAGCCATTTTCGACTTGTCTTCCGATTGTGAGCAATTTTGCTGCAAAGTTGAAGAAATAGTTACAGTTGCTTCTTATATTGTTTTCTTCTCACAAGCTTTTCATCAGTTTTTGGTAACATAAGATAACACACTTGACTGCTGCATACTGAAAGTTCGACTCATCTACAAGAGAATGAATTGGGCTGCAATTTTGATTCATGTGGCTAAAAGCAAAGCATAATTATCTTTTCAGTTTCATGACACTGAAAATCTGAAAAGTTCATTGGAACTTTTTCCGTTTTAGTTTTTTCTTTTTTTCCCCATAAATTTCCTAATTGGGTAATTATTTAAAATACTCTGAAACTATCACGTATAGCAATGATGCAATCTACGCGAAGAATAAAGAGTCAACTTGCAACTGATACATCACCATAATATGTATATTTATATATAGACGCTCCACCCCAGCCTCTGTGAAATTAATCCACTTTGTTTCTTATATATAATTCATCAATTCTCATAACCATTCCACAAACCAAACTATACAACACATCAGAAGGATACACACCCCACACCATTTACCACAAGACACATTAGCAATATTTCTGCTTCAACATGCAATTAATACAACTAAGTCTAGCTGGTCTCATGGCTATAAGTGGTGCTCAGTCACTATTCATTCCCAAGAATCAAGATGAGTTTGAGCTAATCACCACGAAAACCGACGTCAAGAGCTTGTTCAAGAAATACCCCAATGGAAAAGTACTTGATGACATCAATGATCCCAATGAAAAGATATTTGTTTATGATGTTGAGACGGTGATGCTGAAGTTGGTCAAATGAGAGAGGCAAACAATGCGTGTGGTTTGGGCCTTTGCTTACGAATTCGATGATACATGTAATGTATTCACTTCTTTCTAATATCCCTATTAGACTCCTTTTTCCTTAAATGATACGTTATAAGACTAGAATTACTCAACTTGTAATTATGTATATATGACCTTTATGAACACTTTCTCTACTTTCTGAGTCAAGCGGTAGCGATATTAACTAAGAACCACGAAAAAGTTTGGTGATCCAATTATTAATGGTTGCATTTTTTAAATCCACCAAATGACAAAGATATAGTACACAGTCCACAAACCATCTATACACCCCCTTTAAGCCATATTAAACCGCATAATGTCAGCAGATTACTGGAACTCATCACAACGAAATCAATGGCAACTCACAAGATATTCTTTACTCGAAGCCAGAAGGAAAATCATTTATCTTGAACGTAAAATGATTCAAAATGGACTAATAAAAGATACCCCTCACATCAACTATGATTACAATATGCGAATATATCTCCACAACTTGGTGCTTAAGCTAGGTCGTCGAATGAATGTAAGACAAGTTGCCATTGCCACTGCAGAAGTTTATTGCACCCGATTCTTAACTCGTGCCAGTTTAAAAGAAATTAATGTCTATTTACTAGTGACAACTTGCTTATATGTTGCTTGCAAGATTGAAGAGTGTCCGCAACATATTCGATTGATTGTACTGGAGGCAAGAAACTTGTGGCCAGAGTATATACCCCAAGATGTGACGAAATTGGCTGAATTCGAATTTTACTTGATTGAAGAAATGGATCTGTACTTGCTATTGCATCATCCTTATAAGTCGCTTTTACAATTGAAACATTACTTTGAACAGAAATACGATGTGTATGGATTCAAGTTGTCTGATGAAGAGATGCAAAATTGTTGGAGTTTGATTAATGATAGTTATATTACTGATTTACATTTGTTATTGCCACCACATATAATTGCCGTGGCTGCTATATACATCACCATAGTATTGAAAAAGAACTTGTCACAGCTAAAGAACAAAGAAGAGAATGGAGTCTCGAACAATAGTATAGCCAACAATGTGGATTCAAACAATCCACAGTCGAGTTATACACAAAACACAGCTGGTGCCAGTGTTAAATCTGGATCAACAGTGTCCGATAACAAAGAGCTAAATATTGATGATTTGATCAACTTGTCGAAACCAAATAGCCAAGAAGAGGATGCAAGTAAAGCGAAGTCAAATGAAGTCTCACCACTGAAGAACAACAGTACACAGGTGAGTAATCCGCAACATCATCAAGGCGATGCTAATCAGCAGCAACTGTCAACTAAAACCACCCACACAACAGCCCAAGATTTGGTGAATTTCGATCTAGATATCCTAGATGATGACACAATAAGGATCAACAAGTTTATGAATTTTGTTGAACATTCACATATCAATCTCGATGAAGTCGTTGAAGCCGTTCAAGATATGATCAACGTGTACGTGTTGTGGAACAGATATAATGAACAATCCGTTAGGAAAGCGTTACAGGTTATGCTTTGGAAGAGATGATCCAAGTTAGAGATATACACTCCGCATCTACAAATACATACACATTCAGCTTTTGTTTGCATTGTGCTTACGTTACATTGAAAAGCTGTTTACTGCATTTTTCCCACCCGTTCCGAGAGGGATCCCTTTTTGGGTGAAAACCTAGATTCGGTTTTTTCCGTTTTTGATGTTACTAAAAATAAATACATACAGACGGATTTATGCATGAAAGATGTAGAAACATGAAAGAGATTTGAAGAACGTATCGACATGCCCCCCCCGTAAAGTTGTATAACCACCGTGTATATCATTTATGTGAGTTGCAGTAGTAGCAATTAAATTCAATTTTTTTTTTTATTGCAAAGCGTAAGTTCAGGCAACGTGTCTGGTTTTTCATTTCTAATTTGTTCGCGGATGAGACGCGCAATATGTGAAACGACCCTCTTATTACATATTAAGAGATCCCAATGGTGCTTTCTTTAGTATAAGCAGTACCAAAAGGTCTCCACATGGTTAGACAGACACGCACTATGTACAATAGGTAAAGTATGTAGACCAATAATTCAATGTAATCTCGGATCTGATGTTTTTATGGTCTCTTCCCAAGCCACGAATGCAAGAAAATTTTTTTCTCATTTTCGCTGTCTACGGTAGAGACAGAGAGAGAGACAGGCACAAAAAAAAAAAAAATGGCGACCGAGGCTTACAACAACGAGATGTAGACAACCCACCTCAACAAGCAGGAGGCAGAGATTCAAACAGAGACAGGCAGTAAGAGACGGCCCTTGGGAATACAAGTCACAACAAAGAAAGAGAGAAGGAAAGAAAGAAAAAATTCTTCTTTAGATCCGAATTAAGGTTGTCAAAGAATACGTATTGCCACATAGCATCACCACCAAGGGGGGTAATAGACTCACCAGAGAACAAAAAAATAAAAAAAGCCAATTGCCCTAACTTTTCATCTTTCTGTTGCAAAAAAGAGACACCCCAGCTTGAATCGGCCAATACCTTGCCATTACTACACCCAATCGTATTTATTTACCTATCAGATCTATACCAACACAAAAGATCTCACATTGATATTATGGCTACACTGACAAAGATAAAGACTAGACGTAGTTCCAGTCGACTGGGCGAAACTTGTGATTCTTTCAAAATAAACACCACTTCGTATAACCTACAGGAAGACAGCGATGGTTTGCAGAGTGCAGTGCAACAAAACAGCAGCACTGCCACCAATGCAGTTGAGGCAGCTCAAGATCAAGCGTACCATGGATCACTCTGGGCCAAAGTTGAAAGAAATCAGATACCATTATCAAGAAACTTGATGATTTTACTATACACTTTGAACATGTTGAGTTCCAATGCCAACATAATCAATTTTACAAGCAAGTTTTTACATTTACAAAATCAAGTTGGATATAATCTGCAAGGTAAACCAATTTATGATATTCACATTGATGACATTTACTTTGTCATCAATTGGGTTATTACCGTCACTTTTCTTCGATCTTTCTTGATGAAGTATTGTTTTGGCCCATTTGCTGCTAAATTTTGCAGCATTCATTCACGTAAAGCCAAGATAAGATTTGCTGAACAAAGTTGGTCTTTTGTTTACTATAGTATTTCATTCATGTATGGGGTATACTTGTATTTGGATGCTCCATACTATAACAATTTAGATCAGATATACATAAATTGGCCTAATTTTGTCATGGATGCTAGATTTAAAAGTTATTATTTGATTTCAATGGCGTTCTGGTTACAACAGATATTTGTGTTACACGTGGAAAAACCCAGGAAAGATCATTATCAAATGTTTAGTCATCATATTATTACTTGTTGCTTGATTATTGGTTCATACTATTACTATTATTTTAGAATTGGTCATTTGATTTTGATGATCATGGATTCTGTTGATATCTTTTTAGCAGCGGCCAAGATGTTGAAATACGCTGGTAGGTTGGTTGCTTGTGATGCCATGTTTGTATTATTTTTGGTTAGTTGGATTGCATTACGACATGGGGTATACAACTACATCTTTTATCACGCTTGGCATAAGTCTGTCCATTTGATGCAAGATGGCGAATGCATGGTTGGATCCGTGCAAAAAAGATGCTGGACACCAACTGTAATCAATACATTTATGGGGTTGCTAGGTGGTTTACAAATAATTACATGTATTTGGATGTATTTGATTTCTAAAGTTGCTTACAAAGTTGTCATTGGAGTTGGTGCCGAAGATGTCAGAAGTGATGAAGATGATACTGATTTTGAAAAAGAAGGTGAAGAGGACAAGACTGGAGTGTTTGAAGAAAACGAGGGGGAACTTTATGGAGATGCATATGGTGATTACGAAGACGAAGAAGACGAAAAGGAAATCGAGCTGGACATCAATGACACGACTGATATTGTTATAGATGTTGAAAGTGAAGTTAGCGTATATGAAATGGAAGAAAAAGAGGATGTAAGCTAGTGATTTTAATAGAGGAATGAAAGTTTGAAAAAGTTTGTACCAAAAAGACTATGGTGTAGATTGACAAAAGCAATATCTTGGATGAAGCAAAATGATTTCACCAACAAATACCAAGAATACAGGAAGCAATTACATGGGTGCGACTGTCGAACAAGTTGAACATACTATAACCTTTACTCAATGAATACACTAAAAGCCCCGCTTATTTCTTGGTAGTTACTCTTTTATTATTGTATACCGGAAACTAAGTCTTTCACCTTCCTTAAATTTTGTCTACTAGCACCTTTTTTTTTACTTCATCAGGACCGGAGTCTACTTTACTAAAATGATTACGTTACAGCCTGGAGTATATCTCCATGATTACCGCTGCTTCACAGACTCGCTTCTCATTCGAAAAAGTTTCATTGCACTATAGTTTCTCCCCTCCCCCAACTATCGAGCTGAAGGAAAAGGGACTTGCCAATCGATATATTGTGTAGAGTGCTTCGAATATCTGCAAGCTTGTTATCCGTGCCAAGAACCACCGTTATTAAATGGCTCAAGGTAATGCCCTAGCGGGAACTGTTTAAAGTATTTGCTTTAAGTGGTATTGGCGACGTATAGAGAGAAGACAATAGCGAAAACTTGCTTATTACCACCGCTTCGGGTCGCAAAATTTATTCGACTTGTATGAAAACCGTGCAAGATAAAAATTGGTTAAAAACACATTAAGAAGTTGATAACCAAGTTTAACATTTTACTTTTCGTCAGGTTAAACGCAAGTATTCCAAAAGATACCTCTGATGTATTCTTGATTCTTGATTTTGAATGCATTAAGGACCTGGTATTGGAATACATTGGCTTCATACATTTATTAAACATTTGGACTGCTGTCGAAAATTGTCTTATACCCATCAGCATGCATTTCCTAATTTTCTCACGTCAATGCACAGATGGCTTTCACCTCAGTATTTTCCATGCATCAGTGATGAGAAACGACGGTGATTTTTCTATTTGCTTGTCAGATTATAATGCCAACGTTTGTATTTTAAATTGTCGACAAGGGTTCTTTTTAATGCTGAGACGCATACACTTTTACATGACTATGGAGCAATATCTTGACTTTAAAGAACATATGATGGAGAGCAATTCTAGGACCAACTGAATTGAAATAAAACTTTAGCTTAGAAATGGAAGGACTTTATGATGAGTCAGTTGTGTATCCCAAAGACTTCCCTATAGATTAGGTGACTGATATATTTTATCTTGATAATGTCACCCAATTTGGGGTACAATATTATACTCTCACCATAACCATCACTAAGCTTGGCCATTTACTTTTTTCGAATGCCGACCAAAGTAGGATTGAGTTTTGGTAGGTTGTGCATTGATGATGTGCTTGATCAAATCTGGCTGGGCTTTCACTTTGTTCATCTTATGATGAACAAAAATCATTACTATCCACACTCATTTCAACGAGCTTCAGAGTGGGAATGTTGTGATTGTGGGAGAAGGTGAGTTTAGTTTGGAAGATGCCACTCAGGCGCGGCTACAATGATAGAAGTATCGGCGCATTGAAATTAATATATAATCTAGCTGGATATATCGCACTACTGAAATGGAGGTACCAGTAGAGAGAATGAAGCAGACTGAACTGCACTGCAATTCGTGTGTAGCAATCAATACCAAAAACAGAATGTTCAAATGACCACCTTCTGTTCTTCTACTATATAGATTTTCCCTACTTGGGGAGACCGTGAAACATATATCCGACGCGCGTGAAGAGATCCTTCCTCTTTTGGTTTTTGCAGAAGGACAAAAAAAAAAAAGGTAAACAATAGAAGAGAGGAAATCAAGAGCAAAAGTCGGCAGCAAAAGTAGAAGCACGTATCCCCACACACTACATTCTTATCAAACGACTGGATCTTATACAACTTCGATCATACATATCCCTTTCTCACTATTACTAGCACCACCCCCTTCACAAGACGTATAAATGTTATGGATTCGAAAACGTCTACGTCTGCGTCCACAAACACATACTCCTCAGGAATTAAACAATCTTCAATCTCAGTTGCAGTTAGGGTTCGACCATTTACAGATAACGAAAGTAATCGTCTTGTGAAACCGGATGATGATGACTTCTTTCTTGGAGATGGATGTTTTACCGATGGGAATAATATAAACAACAATGCCTCCACTAATAACACCCCAACGAAGCAGAGATTTCTTAATCAATCAGGTATAAGAAAAATTGTCAATGTTGTTGATGATCGAATGTTGATATTCGACCCTCCTGAGACCAATCCTTTGGCAAAAATGCAAAAGAATGCCTTTCCCAATAGTTTTAAAGGATCACGAATAAGGGAACACAAGTTTGTATTTGATAGATTATTCGATGAGGATGCATCTCAAAATGATGTGTATCAGAGCACTACGCGGCCATTGCTAGATTCAGTTTTGGATGGATATAATGCCACTGTTTTTGCATATGGGGCAACAGGATGTGGTAAAACGCATACCATTTCCGGCACACCTGACTATCCCGGGGTGATTTTTTTAACAATGAAAGAGTTGTATGAAAGAATTGGGGACCTAAGTGATACCAAGATCATTGATGTTAGTCTATCGTATCTAGAAATTTACAACGAAACCATTCGTGATTTACTCAATCCAGATACTGATTTTAAGAAGCTAATAATTAGAGAAGATTCAAACAACAAGATTTCTGTATCCAATCTATCGCGACATAGACCAGAATCAGTGGAAGAAGTGATGCATTTGATTATGGCTGGTAATGCCAATCGTACATCAAGTCCGACTGAAGCCAATGCAACGTCAAGTCGATCACACGCAGTATTGCAAATCAATATCGATCAAAAGAACCGCACTGGTGATGTCAAAGAGGAGCATACATTTGCCACGTTATCGATTATAGATTTGGCAGGAAGTGAACGAGCAGCAGCTACCAAAAACCGAGGAGCAAGATTGAACGAAGGAGCAAACATCAACAAATCGTTGTTGGCTCTAGGGAATTGTATCAATGCATTATGCGACCCAAGGCGTCGTAATCATATTCCATATCGCGATTCAAAATTGACGAGATTGTTAAAATTTTCCCTTGGAGGTAATTGCAAAACTGTCATGATTGTATGTGTCTCACCCAGTAGTCAGCATTATGATGAAACTTTGAACACTTTAAAATATGCCGATAGAGCTAAAGAGATCAAGACCAAATTGATAAGGAACCAACATAACTTGGATCGTCATGTGGGATCCTATTTGAAGATGATTACCGAGCAAAAGCAAGAAATCGAGGAGTTACGGGCACGGGAGAATCAAATTGTTGATGTCACCTTGGACAAGAGGAAAAAAGTCGAAGTACAAATTTTCCAATTACTTCAAGATACTATCACATCAGTCAAACGAAACATCTCAAAGTACAATCTTGACAAATCGAAAAAGATATTCATGTTGGCCAAGAGAAAAGTGCTATTGCGGCAAAAAATTGAAATTGAAATTATACTTGAAGGGAAACAACAATTTCACCAAACACGACAATCATCAATTTTAAAACTGCAAAGTGATCAATTAATTTCCAATATTTACGATTTGTGTGAACAGATTTTGTCCAAAATTGATAATCAAATCTGGCAAATTGAATCTCAATACAGACAACATACAGAAATTGATCATATTTTGGGCGAATCTGCAGAACGAGTTTTGAAAAGGTTGGTGAATGATGAGCCCGATTGGACAGTGTATCATTCGGTGATCTATGATCAGCTAATTCAATCTATACGTGATGATTTGCAGCTGGAAATATTGGTGAAATCATCGGCATTATATGATCACTTGATCTACTCACTTGCTCAATTTTATCGTACACCGTGGGCCGTGGCTACTCACTTGGCAAGTCATTGTGGGGGTGGCGCTGCCAATAAAGATGATGCAATCTTACAAGACTTGCTTGATGGGTTGGAAAAACTTGTGAATGGGACATTTGATGGTGTTTTTGAAAAATTTGCTTTGGATTATCTACGAAATAAAATTTGGGATGACGATGGCAACACCAGTAGGAAGGAGTACAATGATGGTGGGGATATAGTACGTCTTGCCAATGATGAAAACGCATACCCTACTCAATTATTTAAAAAGCCACGAACCAATGGAAGATCTACTACTCTGATGACATCACCTCCTCGCGAAGCACGCAAACCATTGGGTAAACGATCAAAGACATCACCAAACAGTAAAATAAAACGATCATTGAGACTACCCACTTCGTCGTCCACCACCACCTATAACAAAAAGAGGAACCAACTAGCGTTGCCTACGCCTGCTGCAGAGGCAGAGGTGGTGGCAGAGGAAGAGGCTGACGCACCCGACGATGCACCAGCACCAGAAGATATCAGTATGAATGATTCTAGTTTTCAAAACAACTCGGGATTGATGTTTCAAGAAGATGGTAATAACTCCATCCTAATTGATCAAGATTTGGATTCACCAATGAGTAACAATAAACAAGTTCAATTTTTCGATATTTCACAAGATGATGATTTACAAATGAGTTCACCACCATTACCAAAAGTACCATTGATGCGAAGTGACTCATTCACACGAAACGACCAATACAGTGGTGGTGATAAACTGCAACCCACTCAAGCTTCGAGTGATGCGACTCCGGTAAAACCACCACCACCATTTCCTCCACAGCTGCATCTGCATCCACCACCTTTACATAGTTTCAATTTGACTGAGCTGAAGTCATCATTATTAAATAGACTGGCTGCTTCTAAGGTGATGCTGCAAAATACTGATTAGAAGAAAGTGATTATAGAGAATAGAGTTTTAACCATACATATCTGAAACTATTCCATTAGATTTTGTTGTAGTATTCCAAATCAACTATAAAATCGTAACAACCATTAAGGCGTGGGGTTTATCGTACACAACACAATTTGATTTACCAACCACCTCTACCTCCACGACCTTCCTCCATTCTGTCTCCGTACCCACCTGGTCCACCTGATCCACCACCGAAACCACTTCTACCTCCACGACCTTCTTCCATTCTGTCTCCGTACCCACCTTGACCACCAAAGCCACCGTGATGACCACCACCGCCATGGTGACGTCCTTCATCACGACCACCGCCGTAACCAAAGTTTCCACCGCCTTCATTACGACCACCACCGTAGCCACCTTCATTACGACCACCACCGTAGCCACCTTCATAGCCACCTTGACCACCACCGTAGCCACCTTGACCACCACCGTAGCCACCTTGACCACCACCGTAACCGCCTTGACCACCACCGTAACCGCCTTGACCACCACCGTAACCACCTTGACCACCACCGTAACCACCTTGACCACCACCATATTCACTGTCGTTACGGCCACTGCTGTTACCTCCAAAGAATCCACCACCGCCGTTATTGTTATGATGCTTCTTTTCATCCTTGTGTTCTTTATATTCATCTTGCAATTTGCTTCCACCAACAGCACCACCAAGAACTCCCAACACAGTACCTAATGTGCCGTGATTTTGACCACCGGCTTTGTCACCGGCAATGCCGCCAAGAACACTTCCGGCAACACCACCGAGGAATCCTCTATCTTGTTGTTCGCCATTGTTGCCACCACTTCCACGATTGTCTTGGCTGTTGTTGTTATTGTTACCTCCCTGTGGGGTATATTCGCCTTGGTTACCTGATGAATAGAAATCGTTAGCTGACATGATCTAAACCAATTGAGTTTATTGAATAATAGGATATAAGTTTGTGAAAATTATAGAAATATTGAAGACTTTCAATTGATATTTATACTTTTTTAAACAAAACTTGAAACGTGGCGTTTGATGAATATGGGGAGGCTTTTTCCATTTTGAAATTTTCGGTGATTGAATGCTGAAATGAAATTGCTACAAATGACAAAGGGGGAGAATAAAGGGGCTTTGTGTAAGTTTGCAGCAATATTCCTGTACATGGAGAGAGTAACTTCCACTATATGCACAACTTTAAAGGGTAAGAAAAGAACTACACGTGACCTGATCTAATTTGTAGCTCACATTGTTTGTAAAGTCATTCAGAGTAGTTTTATATCGACGTCACGTCTATGCACAGTTGTAGCTAAGCTGACGTCAGCTTGTTAGAGAATTATCACCACTGTTTTGTTAGTTCGATGTGCTCTTTATAAGGAATGGCTTAGTTTCATTGGTTGCAATGTTTTTATATAAATGAATGATGTAATTGACAGATTGGTTTTGTTTTATTCTTTTCAGTTTTTTGAGTACGACACGCACCTGTCTTGGCAGTCCTTCTAATTGTTCGATCGAATCACAAAAACTCAACACTAAAAGGGCCACATTTATACACTACGGAAATGTGTATCTTTGAATGATACGTAATGGCGCAGTGTATATGCATCGTGTTTTTTAACATCAGCCTTGCACCATTGATCATGAACGCCCAACTATGCCATCACCGGTCGATCCCAAGCGAGATTAGAAATTAGAGTTTGAACCCAAATATTTATCTACCTACGTCTCTAAGCTTTTGCTCTGTAAACATGTAAGATTGTTTCAACAGTGTACTTACACATAAACAGATTCACTCGTCCTTCACAACACCGACATCCCCAATCCCCTTCACTCCTCTTCTCACCTACATAATAACACAGTCCTTCTCTTGAGCCGCGCTTCCATCAGCATGGTTAACAACAGGTCTCTTTTTCAACTTTTTTTGAATCCTAGCAACAACTTCTTTATCAGTCAATCGAGTCAATGACTTGGCATCACCATTTTCAGCGGCTCTAGTATACCAAGCCTGTGCTTCTTTAGTATTCTTGATACATCCGATACCCTTTTCATAAAAATTAGCTAAGGCAAATTGCGCCTTGGGCAAATTACACAGAGCCGCACGTTTGGCCCATTCAAACGCTTCTTGCTCGTCTTTAGGCAAATATGGATCTGATCCCACAAGATACCATGCACACATGGCCAACATTGAATTAGGATCACCTCCCAATGCAGCCTGTGTATAGTAATGGATGGACAAGTTGGAATCCTGGGGTAAAACTTCGCCAACTTCATAATGATGACCCAATATCGCTGCTGATTGTGTGTGACCCAATGATGCCGCTTGTGCATACAATTCCAATGCATATTTAACATCTTGTAACACGATATCTTTGAAACCATGGTAGTATAATTTACCCAATTCGTATGGAGCTGCAGCTGTCAATTCTGTAGCAACATTAGTAGCTCTCGTAAGCCATTTGATCCCCATTTTTTTAGTATTCATGTCATTAGGTAATCCCATTCGATTGTAAAAAGAGTAAACACCCAATTTATACATTGCTGCCGGGTGATTTCTTGAAGCAGCAATTTTCAAATATTCAACCGCTTTTCGGGCATCTCTACCCGTGCCTAACCCTTCCTCGTAACAATAACTAGTACGATATGCACTTTCAATATGTCCGTGTTTGGCAGCTGCTTGAAAAAGTATAAAAGCATCTCGATTATCAATCTTATCCAATGCTCCTGAACTATAAGCATCCCCTAATAAATATTGAGCTTCAGTGTACCCCTTGTCGGATAATTTTTTCAAGTAGTACACCGCCTCCTTCAAGAATGCTTTGCGTAATTTTTTTTCATTTCCTTCCACTTCAATAGATGAAAAATCAATTGATTTGTTCTTCTTGTGTTTGTCTTTATTGGAGGTGTCGGGCTTACGTGGTGAATTTTCAATTGACCTATTGTTGATTGGCGTGTTATCACCCGATGACCCTGTAGTATTAGTCAATGTCGATGTTGTTGTATTGTTTGTGGATTCAGCCGCCAACATCAATGCAGTTTGCAACATATATTGAGCGTATTGAAACAATACATTGGGATCATTTGATTTTTTGGCATTTTTGCGATACAACTCCAAAGTCTTGATTCTAGGCATCAAATTTGCCGAGTTTGAGCCAAGGTACAGTTGAATCACATTTTGATTGAAATCAATCATTGACGAGTTATCATTACGATCATAGAAGAATGATGATGTAGATGAAACTGAACGATTATGTCCATATTTAGAAGTAGATACGGCAAGTGATGGTGCACTCAAGTTGTTTTCCGACCTACTAAATACTTGATGATCCAAATTGTTGGTATTGGCATTGTTGTTGAGATTGAAATTAACCACTGATGAGGTGGCTGATAATGGATTTGATGGTGGGGACGTTATACCATTGTCTTTGGATGCAAAAACCGGCGGTGGTGATGCAGGAGTCGAGTCATACACTGGGTATGGAGCCGAAGATGGTGATGTGACGCCAATCTTTGGGGATTCATATACTGCTGAGTCAGGGACTTGCTGATAGTGCAGTTGCTGGTATTGTTGTTGCTGTTGCTCCTCCTGCTGGTAAAAATGTTGCTCATTTGGCGACAATTGCCCTCCCAGCTTGGGCGAGGAGTTTCCCGAAGATGAATGAGAAAGATTTGGCATCAAGTGAGTGGGTAAACTTGATAACCGTTGTTGTTTCTCAGAGCCATCATCATTGGCCAACAAACTTCTATACTTTTGTCTCTGAGCCGACGAGTGCTGTTGTGGCTGTTGTTGTGGTTGCTGATGTGGCTGATGCTGTGGCGCTGAGGCATGACGCGCATTATTTTGCTGTTGTTGGTATTGCGGTTGATATTGAGGTTGCTGTGGGTATTGATACTGATGCTGTGGCGGAGGAATAGGTTCATATTGAAATTGCTGAGCCCGTTCTTGTCCGTATTGCTGTTGCAGCTGCAGCTGCAGCTGCATTTGCATCTGCTCTTGCTGGTGCGGTATATATGGTTTGGGATTATGATTTGGCGGTAAATGCAAATCCTCCATACCTGAAGTAACTTCAGTCATACTGGGTGAACTATCAGAAGGATCACTTTGACTAGCTTGATTGAAGTCCAGAAGTGGATATGGAGTAGTAGTAGTGGCTGTGGTTGCAGTTGTAGCGGTTGTTGTTGCACTACTATTGGAAGATGTAACTTGACGATAAGGATGTGAGGAACCAGAACTCATTATTGGTGTAACATCTAGCGGGGAAGTTGGAGGGTGTTGTTAAAGCCTTTCTCTTTCTAGTCTATGGTCTATAGAATAAGCCTAACGTGGGTGGGTGAAATGGTTAGCCGGTTCTAATTGCTCTAAGGTTTGGCTTTCTACGACAGAGACAGAGAGAAAGGAAAAGGATTTTTTTCTCCAATTAAGACGAAAAAAAATTCCTTTGCCAAAAGAAATAAAAAAAATAAAAAATAAAAAATAAAAATAAAAATAAAATAAAAATATAAAAGTTAAAACAAAAAAAGAATCAAACTAAGTTTAAAACTGAAAGTAGTAGTCGGTAGTTAAAGGTGAGTAGTTGGTACTTAGTAGTAGCTAGTAGCAGTTAGTATTAAAGCACCAGTAGTAGCTCGCAGTCAGTGGTTAATATTTAGTAATCAATGATAGAGTTTATACAAAACTGTGTGTTTTCTTAGTTGTGTTTTTAATTTGTTCGAGTAAGGAAGGTGTGCAGAGTGCAAAGTGCAAAGTATAACGTACAACGTGTTATATAAAAAGAACAAGAAACAAGCAAAAAGAGAAAATGGAACCAGAATCGAAACGAAAAATTCAGAACAACTTGTAAGCTTGATCGTATCTAGTCATAGTCTCTATAAATGAACATTTATTTGTAAAACTACGTGAGAAAAGAAAGGGTCTTTTTAATGTCTTGTTCTGTAAAGCAATGTGGCTGTCAAAAAAGATGAAGGCAAAGTAAAGTAAAGTTAAGTACAAGTATAATCAAAACGATACGAAAACAAAAAGACCAAGTTTCAATAGTGGATCTGCTTCTCTCTATTTTTTTTTATGTTATGTTGGGCTGAAGTAAAATCTACTTCTTTGTGCCCTCCTCTGTTCCCGCCATCTATGATGAAACCGATAATTTCGTATTCGAAGTAAGAGGTACTTTCAGAAAGCAAGGCGTTTAGTTACGTTTCTCAGTATATACGAAAGTAAAAGCGTGTTTCAGTGGCTAAAATACACATCTGTAACAACGCAAAGTAGCACACCTATCTACGTAATTCTGTCGCATTCTTTTGTAAAATTGCGACAACATCAGCACATGTGACAATGGGCTGTGTAGATCGGAGCTGAGAAATATTTGGTTTAACTCCGGCAAAAAGTAATCCACATAGAAAAAGGAATCCGAGAATGTAGCTTAATCAGAGACAGAGACACTTTTAACGCCACGATATCTCAACTACATTATCTTCAAAGTGCAAGCATTTCTATATTAACATACTCTTATTGACTACTCTCAACCTGTCTTCATGATACCGAAGTAAGCAGCAAATAAAGCGGCAACTAGTATCCCCACTAGAGCAGTCAAGCTACCAAAGCTACCGCCACCTCCTGCTCCTCCTGTTCCTGCGGCACCACCACCGACGGTTCCTTTGGCACCCGCTTTATTGACTACCGACAACTGCCTTTCATGCTCAATCAACAACCTAGCTCTATCTTCAGGATCCAACTTGTCCAACTGAGACAAATCAATAGCCTTCTCTGCACCTGCGCTTGCGCCATTTGCACCAACACCAACACCACCATCACCATTTGCTAACTGCCTTTGTCTTTCTGCCTCTTGTTCTTGTTCAGCACGGGCAATTTCCTCTTTATTTTGCTTAACGACATCAGGAAACTGTTTGACAAACCTGGGGTTCTCTCTCACATTCCACTTCTTGCTATCACGAGCCAATTTTCGCTTCACATTCTCCGATGTTGTAATTGACCCCGTTGTCGATTCATCACCAGTCATAAAACTAAGTAAACCTGTCAATATTGTCGCTACACTCCAAGCAGGATTCCAAGTATCTGGATGGTAATCACTCATTGATAAACATAATCTTGTATTACAAGCAAATCGTCCATTGGGAGTAATCATTGATATCGAAGGTGGTTTGAATGGGTATTCTTGGGGAAATCTCAATAACCCATGGTATTGACCATGCTCAAATGGAGTGTTGGGTGGCCCTGTGATGATATAGTGCCATTCCAATACGTTTTCATCGTTGGGCTTGGCTGTGATGTATGGTGGTGGTGTTAGTTGAATAGCTTTATATTCCTTGGTTAATCGTCTTTGTGATTGTCTTGAGGCCATAACTAGAAAAAGAAATAGGGGTACAGGTTGGAGGAGTTCGATATAGTGGTAATAAGTTGAAAACTAGAAGGGTATATATTTGGATGTAAGTCACGGGCAAAAGCAGGTTGTTGTATAGCTTCTTCTTCTATTGGAGCAAAGAAAAGAAGAATGTAGTGGTTGTATGTTGTGTGGATTGTAATGGTAGTGTGATTTTAGAATTTTGATGATTTTGAAATTTGGTATTATGTGTATTATTACAAACACAAAATTGCTTTTTTTTTTTTCCGTTGGCAATTTGAATGTCGCAACTGTTTCTTTTCTTTTTATAACCAATGTCGGAAGTACACACAATGTACGACACTACTTTTGCAATACTTTATTTCATATAAGCATACTTCTATCTAAACCTTTCATATCTAATATAAACGACGAAAGCTAACCTCATTATGTAATCCTAACCTTCAACAAAACGCCACTGCCATTTACTTCTTTTCCGGTTTTTGTCCAATTGCATAAATCAAACTAGTTTCAATCAAATAATTTACTTCTCCATCAATATCCTTTTGTTCCAACTCACCAGCATTCATTTTATCAACCATTGATTGTTTCGAATGATTCAATATAAACTCTTTGGGTTGCCATAAATATGTGCGAAACTCTCTTGCACTGGAGACATTGATTAACCCCGCCAAGTCACCCAATGTATGATTCAACTTGTCAATTTTCAATCCACCCATGTGTTGCACACCATGAGCTATGTCTCTATTCTCATTGGACAATGCATCAATTTCTTCAACGTCTTCATTATAAAAATCAATAATAAACATCCATCCACCAGGTCTCAAGTACTCCGCCAATTTTTTGGTAACTTGCTGATAATTGTGAATATGATGGTAGGAGATTGTGGAAAAGATGCAATCAAAGTAATTGTTGAACTTAGTCAATTCTGGTTGTATATTTGAATCAAGAACATCGTACTCGTATGATTTCATTGACACCTTATCATTACTCAACTTAGAGGCTCTTTGGTTAAAGTATTTCAAAAATGTAGTTCCAATATCAATACCAACAATCTCACTCTTGACATCATCGCCACTTTTATTTGTAAGATAAGGTACTAATAACTCAGTAACCATTCCTGTCCCACAAGCAAAATCCAAAATTTTCATACCAGGGCGAAAGATTGAATTGGTGAACTTGTCCAAATAAGTATCGACATCAGGCAATGTGTTCTCCTTGGTAAATCCATTCAATGGTAAATGAGCATCGCCTAGTACTGGCTCTGACTCCTCCAAGCTCTTCCTCTTGACAGGCACACTTAAATCAAACTCCAACATATGTTTAACAAATAGATAACTGAGCAAGATTTGCGATTCTCGTTTCTCATACTTTTGAGCAAACGCTTCATCAAATGCGCGTTTGTTTTCGGCAATTGCTTGTTGATGGGCATCACCAGATGATGAGGTGGAGGTAGTCATTGTTGTGCGAAGAAGTCGATGTTTGGTGAAGTCAAATATGCAATTGTTTCAACCAATTTTTTAGTGGGGTATATAATCTATTTATTGTCTGATTTTTTTCTTTTTCAACACTCTATGGCGGTTGTATATTTTGAGACATTTCGGACTTTCCAAATTTGGTAAGGGTTTATTGCGTTATATAACCCACTTTGATCGCGAAATACAATACTTGAATTGGTTGGAACCGGGGGCTTTGCATGAGTATTTGTTGTTTGCATCTTCGACACCCTCTCTTCATCTATGCTGCGCGTAAAGTCTGTCTGCTCGTCAACTTTAATGTAGAACACTTTTGCCCCATCCAAGTTTGTCCGAGTTACTAGGAGTCGCACTTCCAGTGGAATGAGCAAAGGAGTAAAAATTGAGATTTTTACCATTCATTTACTAAAAGCTATCGTCTAAGAAAGAATCAAGAGTTGTTGTTAAATTTTCTTGGTGTGAAAAGATTACAAATGTAAAAACGTCGTTTCTAGTGACTGTAGTACCGTGTACATGCTTCTATTTACAGCATCTGCACATCCAGGGCAATCACCCCTGGTGCCCATTATTTCCACCCGCATCTCCTCCTCTTTATGTAGCTCCCGGTTTCTGACCAATTGCGAAAATAAAACTAGTTTCAACAAGGTAATTCATCTGCCCTTCAATCTCTTTACTTTCCAACTCGCCATCATTCATCTTATCCACCATAGCTTTAGTACTATGACTGCGAATGAAAACATCAGGTTGCCACAAGTTTGCGCGAAATTCACGAGCACTAGAAACGTTAACCAATCCAGAATATTCACCCAATGTGTGATTCAATTTATCAATTTTCAAACCCCCCATGTGTTGGACTTCATTGGATAAGGAACGTTCATCTGTCTCGTCGATATCTTCAACATCCTCGTTGTAGAAATCAATGATAAACATCCATCCACCAGGTTTCAAAAAATCAACTAGCTTTTTGGTAACTTGTTGATAATTGTGAATATGGTGGTAGGAGATGGTGGAGAATATGAAATCAAAGTAATTGTTGAACTTAGTCAATTCTGGTTGTATATTTGAATCAAGAACATCGTACTCGTATGATTTCATTGACACCTTATCATTACTCAACTTAGAGGCTCTTTGATTAAAGTACTTCAAAAATGTAGTTCCAATATCAACACCAACAATCTCACTCTTGACTCCATCATCATTACCAGTTAAGTAGGGAACAAACAACTCAGTAACCATACCAGTCCCACATGCGAAATCCATCAACTTCATACCAGGACGGAAAATTGAATGTGGGTATTTTTCCAAATACGTGGCTGGATCAGGTAAAGTATCTTCTTTGTTAAATCCACTGAATGGTAAGTGAGCATCTCCCAACAATGGCTCCGATTCCTCAAGAGTCTTTCTCTTCACTGGAACATTGAGATCGAATTCCAAGATATGTTTGACGAATAAGTATGCCATCAAGATCTGCGTTTCCTTCTTGTCATATTTCTTGGCGAGTACTTCGTCAAAAGCTTGCCTGTTTAACTCAACCGCATGTTGATGGGCCTGCGTTGATTCGGTTTCAGCACCTGTCATGTTGTAATTGATATAGTCTGGTTGTACGACAAGCTATGGTAGGAAATAAATGTAATGACAAATAAAGTGTCTAACAGATAGCACTCGTCGTCAATTGAAGTAGTGTAGGGCTGGATTGACTTTTACCGTGTTGTGAGAATTTGACTCGTTATTTATACTCAACATCTCTCCCGTCATATTACGTAAACATAGTGTGAAATCGGCTGATACCTAATCAGGTAATTCTTTACGTACATCCCGATAGAGGCTATAAATTTTACGACAATCAAAGAATACGAGCTTACGCACGCTAGAGGTCATGATAAGTCCCAGCTGGTATACTTGTTCATCAAAGCCTCGGTAGAGAAGAGAAGTGAGCAATGGAAGACGTATTGTTAAACAATAATGCTATGAAGTTTACCAGAAACGAAAACACTATATAAAGCCTCAGCGAAGAATCAAAACTTTAAATTGTACATAAAAGAGATGAGAAGTTGCGAGAGCCTTTTTAGTACAAACGGGTTCCTCAACAAAGCATTTCTGCGTAAGTTACTCTAGCATACTCCTCCAAGTCTTTCAAGTTCTCAACCATCTTGTCTTTATCAAACACCTTTTTGCCACCGTCTATTTCAGCCATAGCGCCGAGCTTAATCAAATCCAACTTTCGCTTCATTAAATCACAACGATAATTGATCCATTGTTGATAAAATTCATGATACCGAGACCCAAAATTGACTTCGGGCTTAACAGTATCTAAAACACTAGTATCAGGTAAAGCTGGATCACGAGCACGGTAGCTTGTAACCATGGTGATACGTTCACTCAACCCTTGAGGCGCTGGTGCAATGTGTTCAATTAATCTGCCTTGTAATACACAAGCTGAACCTTGCTTTGGACCAGGAACAATGGCAATCTCTTGGTCTTCATCGTCCAATACATTGCCCATACGGAGCGATGTTTCACCCCCAATCATGTTTGTGGTGTCACTGAGCATCAACACGCAAACAAATGGGTAAGAATCATGATGCCAACCCACAACCGCACGAATATCATCACCTGACCTGGTTGAAGATGTAGACTCCTTTCTTTCACTCATTCTCTCCACCTTCGCCTCGTGTTTAGCAACTTCAGCATCAGCTTCTTCAGGAGCCTTCATTGAAATATTAGCATGAGCAATTTCAAAATCAATAACAATTTCCAAATCGACCCCAGCCATTTTCGAAACAAGCTCCATTGTAGCTGGATGAGTCCAAGCATCGTGTATGAATTGACAGTTGACATGTCCTTCGTTATCCTTAACGTATCCTCTCACAACACAATCCATCCCAGTGGTTGAACTATGACAATAACGAGCATACTTTAAGAAATTCTCCTTCGCCAATAGTTCACTACGCATAATATCGATTGCTTCTTTAGTAAATAATGGGAATGGATCTGATACTCCTATGGGCGAAATTTGCAATTGTGGGTTTGAAAGTCTCAATTGTTCCAATGATAATCTACGTGTATTGTTGTATTGATCTCTACCAGTTATTCCATTGGCATAGTACAGTAAATGGACCAATGGATCAAATTCGGGGTTGACTGCGGTGATGGAATAAGAAGTTGAAATCGGTGTTGATGTTGTTGGAAATTTGCTGGCTGTTGCTTTGCAAAGTGGTTCTAATTGGGAAATATATGTTTCAAGCGGAACCTTTTTATGAATGTTACCGTCCAATATATCTTGATAGTTAGGAACAGTCTTAGTACTGGTAGTAGCAACAGTGGCCATCGTTAATTCTGTGTATAAGTTTCGTTAGTTAGGGGAATAGAATGTTTAGTTGAGAAAAGGGTACGGAGCAAAGAAGTAACACAAGAAAGACAAGGACTGTGGGTGACCTCTACTGGATTCTCCCCTATTTATACTACAATTTCCTAACCCCATGAGAAGATACACTTATCTATTAAATTTTTTTAATATGAAACAATAGTTGCGAAATACTTAAAAAGGACAAAATAAAGACAAAATTACACAAAATTCCAATTCGAAAGTGGCAATTACTAAACACAAAAACGAAGAGTGTTTTTATAGAATCGATAGATAAGCTACGTTTTAGTATATAAACAGCCGTAGAATACAAAGGAAAAGTTTATACAGATGTGTAGTCTAGATTTGATAGATAACGACAAATCAAGCAATGAAATTTTCATCGTTTTATCATGACTCAATTTGGTTAAAAATGTATATAATAGTATTAGAACTTCCTCAATCTGGAGTATAGGTCCGTGTGCCATTACTTTTTAGCATCTGCTTGCATTTTCCAAATTTAAATATATAGAGCAGTACTTAATAATGAAAGGCGCTTGCTTCTTTGTTTTGCAAAACTCCTTCAGCGAAGCACATTTAAAGTATACAAGCTAACTTCAATTTGTAAGACTCGACAACAACAATTGTAATATACCTCTCATACAAAACTTCACTCGAAATGATTCACTCTTTGCTGGGCATGATTCGAAACTGAACGGTTTGAGAAATGTTGTGTGCTGTCAGTACCCATTATTTATCATCCGCCGGTACATTGAAATTTTTTTTGGTTCAATGAAACGAGGTTGGAAATTTTTTTGAAAACCCCGAACCTAGAGTAGAGCAAGTGAAGAGGAGATCCTCTCATTTTCAACACCCATTAGAAGATACAAATGACACGGCAAAGAAATTGCACTCAAAAAAACATTGTTTATTAATTATAATATATCTCTGTATATCGTTGTAAAAACAACTAAATTTTTTTTTTTTTGATTCAGCTCTAACAAAAGACCCCACTTTGAATGCAGCATTATTAAAATGGGAGACTGTATCACATTGATGAACACGTAACATTGGTCTTCTGAAACCGAACGGTACCTCCTTCTCCTCCACTCATTACTAATGACAACATAATTTTGAAAAGAAACCCCTGTGCTCCTCTTCTTCATCATGATGATGTTGTTGTTGGTGTGGTTGTTGTTGTTGATATTGTCCATATCCTTCGTATTTACCACCACCGGCAGCACCATCAGCAACACTATTCCCACCACCATTGTTTGCTAACATATCATTCCGACTAGTTGTAGGCAAAGCTGAATTTGATTCTTGTTTAATTGGTGGTAATGGCCTATTGACAAGATGTTGCAATTTCTGTTGGTGTAATTGAGCTGCAGACAATTGCAGTTGCAGTTGTGGTTGATTCAATTGTGCTTGATTCGATTGTTGCTGATACTGTTGTTGTGATTGCTGTTGTTGTTGCTGTTGTTGCGCTTGCAGTTGCAGTTGCTGTTGTTGTTGTCTACTTCTTCTTTGATCACGATGTCTTCTTTCTCTTTCATTTGGTGGATTAGGGTGTCCATATCCGTGCAAATTAGGCTTTTTATTAATTGCGGCATCCCACCCTTTACCTCCATTCAAATGCATCCAATCATAATCTCCATCACATGATTGACCTAAATCATCCAATGCTGAAACCAACAACATCCTATATTCTTCATAAGGGGGCTCAGCATCAAATGGCAATGACCTTACTGAATCCAAATATTCAGCAAATTGTGTAGGCAATCCATCACAAAGAGTAACTGCTGGTGTTGTTCTCTTTTTGTCACCAATTTTTTCATATTTTTGCTTATTAGTGGGGGCTTTCAAACCTTGCCATGGTAATTGTCCACGCAAGAAATAAAAGAAAACATGACCCAATGCTTCCAAGTCATCACGTCTAGATTGTTCTCTTCCTAAATGGGTGTTTATCGACATGTATCTAGCAGTACCACTCAATGATTTTTTTTCTCTATATGGGATGTGTTGTTTTGTTCTTGGATCACGATATTGTTTTGCCATTCCAAAGTCAATTAAATAGACATTATTTTCATCTGGCATTCCTTGACGTCCAATTAGGAAATTGTCTGGTTTTATATCTCTGTAAATCAAGTCATGACGATGTACTTCTTCCACCAATGACAACATTTGTATGGCAATTTGAACAACAGTCTTTACTGAAAACCTTCTTCCGCACCAATCAAATAAATCTTCCAACGAAGGACCCAACAAATCAATTACTAAAATGTTATGTAAACCCTCTTGACCAAAATAATATGCATTGGGGATCCCAGCACAACCTTGTAAATGTTTATAAGTTCTATACTCATCTCTTAATTGGGGTGCTTCAGTTTTTCTAGGTTCAAACTTGATGGCTACCGGTCCTCCATTTATAATATTTGTACCTTCAAATATAACTCCAAATGAACCTTCACCAATCTTTTTACCAATTTTGTAATGCAAGCCAACGACTGATGAATTGGAGTTGCTTGATGAAGATGCCGCAGCTGCGGCTGCGGTATTGATTGGTGCACCACTACCATTAGCTTGTGAGTGGTGATGATGATGTGGATTCATGGCTACTGCTCCTTTTGCTGCTGCTGCTGCTGCTGTTGCTGAATTTTTAGAATTGATAACTGGACTATGCGATGCTTGTGCAGCTGCTAATGCGGCTGGATTAGTTGGTGAGGCTACACGATTGGACATGTAGGTGCGGGGGCAGAAACCAGTGTAAAGTTAAACTTTTCGTATGAGGTCGTTCTTTGGCACTTTGAAAGCTTCTCCTCTGTGTGGATGTTGAATTTAAATGGTGTTTGTTAGAAAAAAAAAATAAATCAAATTTAATGATTGAGTTTGCTGCTGGTATGAAAATATCAAAAGCAACACTGAAATGTATCAAATACCAAGTGTGTAATAGGTTGTGAATATATCTATTCTAGTTGTATGTATGATGTTGAACTGTAGTGGTGAATGAGATGAGTCTGGCCAGTTAATAAAATCGTGTTGTTTAAAAAGAAGCCAAAAATGACACAGTAACTTTGGAAAATCAAACAAAAATTGAAAAACAGGTTCCTCTGAAAAACTAAAGTGATGTGTTCGTAATGTGGTATGTGTATTAGGTGCAGAGTAGTAACAGTCGGTGGTGGAGTAGTACCTCTCAGTGGATTTAGTTGATTTGAATAGCCTTGAGTTTGTGTATATATGTGTGTGTGTGTGTGTGTGTGGTGTGTTCAATTTTTTTCTTCTTTCACTTAATTGTTGATTGTTGATTGATTGTTGGATGTTGAGATTCTGTCTTTTATTGTCTTTGCTTTTATTTTAAAAATTTCTTTTTTGCTCTAATTTCTAATTTAGAGCTACCAAATGAACCACTATTATTATTTCAGCATCCAACGACAACATAAGAAGGAGGTGGTATAAATGCAGACATCCTGGATGTCTACAATCTCTTACAGAAAGGTGGCTGATTTGGTACCATAATGTATGTAAGTTAGATCATAATCCACATGTTGCTACAGGGGGACCAAGGGGAGTGCCATTTGTCATTTGCAACTACTAACAATACTCAATTATGACAAACACAGAAGGGTACACAAAGGAACTGATTTCGTTCCTTTGTAAAGAAAAATCTACTCTGTAAAAAATAGCGTACTGGTGAATCATATTCAATTCTTTTCCATTACTACAAGAAAAACCTCTTCTCTTGATGGTGGTGGTTGATTACCAATCAATTTTTCTAATCAATAATTTCTCTATACCCATAATTCCGTGTAATATCGATGTCTTCTCCTCCCCGCTCATGTAACTGCACTTTAGGCGTTGTAAAAGGAGTAGCCAACACCCTCTTCCCCCTTCCTCTCCTCAACACTGTTGTAATGCGGGGAAGAGTATTAAACTTTTTTAAGAAGAAAACACACAAAAAACACACCAGAAGAAGCAGAAAAAAAAAAACCATTGCCTTAGCGGTGTCTCATAACCAGCTCAGCCAATAAGTAGAAGGAGTACTGTACTAGGAATTTGTAAACCAGCGTTGTAGGCGTATCGCATAACACTGTGCACTTCTTTGTCCTTCTAAGCTCTGCACATATTATCGCTTACCTTTTGAGACATTGCTGCAGATCCTTTTTTTTTGCAACATCACCACAAATATCCTATATAGTTGAAACCTCTCATCAAACTCGGTCCGTTTCTCAAAATGGTGTTGGGTCCCGACTGATTCGATTGCTAGGTCGACTACTGGACCCGGTAGATATACCACCAGCACCAGCACCCATTCCACTACTACCACCACTAGTTGACTCCATAATCAGTTGTCGTTCGGCCAATAGTTTACCCAACTGATCATTTACAAACAGCTCAAGAAACTTGTTTTGATGTCGTAACCTGTCTAGCCTATGTTGATCAGTAAGTATCGTATCCTTGTGAATCAAATCGGGTAACAATGCCATTCCTGGCGATTGCATACGATTGTTGATCTTGTTCAATTCATTTTGTAAACTGGTTCGCTTTTGCATTTCAATAACAGCTTCAGAGGAGCTTTGTTGATATTTGACTCTTGAATCTTCAGTTTCTCTACTCAATCTTTCATATTCTTGTTGTAAATCTTTCAATTCTGTTTGTAAAGTGGAAATCTGATTTGATTGAGTAGATAACAACAGCTGACTAACATTATTTTCAGTAATTGATTGAACCTGCTTTAATTTATTTTCAAGCTCTGCATCTTTTTCTAAACTCTTGTGTAAATCATTCTCTACTCGAGCTAATTTGCGATCAATTATATTAGCATCATCATTCAATCTTCTCAACTTATGATAGCTTTCAGCTATTGTGTTTTCATCTTCATCAAAATGGACTTGTTTGGAAGTAGTAAGTAATCGTTTTTGTCCAATGCTTACTTCCTTTTCTCCATCTTCTTTAGCATCCCCTTCTTCTTCCTTTCCTTGCAAATTTTCCATCTCTATACTCATTTGACGCAATTTGAACGCTAATAACTCAGCAAATTGATATTGGAAATTATCAACCGTTAAAGGATGGCCTAATTCCATAGTACCAAAAATTTGCTTATCGTAAATCAGATTCAATTTTTTCAACAACCTATCATCAGAGAAATGCAACACCAATTCATCATCAAATTTAGAAAACAAGTTGGCGATTCGTTGTGGGTGACTTACATTTTCAAGAAATCGCGTCATCATAATTCCATAGTTGTCATAATAAAAAGTCTCACTATTCCATCCCGCACCACCACCACCATTATGACTAAATTTGGTAAAATTGACCGCCAATGTGTTCAACAACTTCAATTTCCACACTTGTTTCGGATTCGTCTTCAATGCAGCAATATTGTCAACCTCATTGATATCAACATCCATTCCAAATCCTGAACCACTAGGCTCGGTTATTTGCAACATCAAATGTTCGATTGAATATACAGGGATAGGCACAAAGATGGGACATACATGTTTCAGTCTCAACATTTCAATACTTGGGTTAGTTGCATCAATCTTGAAATCAAATGAAAAAATAAATTTATAGCTTGATGAAGTTGATTGGTTCATATAATTATTGTACAATTGTTGTGTTTGGATTAAATTGAGATACACACCACCTTTGGGGTTATCGGCATCATGCGCGCTCATGCCTCGTTTATCGTCATACAATTTAATCTTGTTGCCCGTGTTCTTGTAGGTTAAATCTTTACCGATGATTAAACCCTCAATCAATTCCAATTCCTTGTTGTTTCTAGCTACAACCAATATAGGATAAAATTCATCTCCATTCGTACGATTCTTATCCAAGATTGAATCAACCACATGGTTAAAAAATTGTAATTTCCCTGACATCAAAGCCTGTGAGGACGTAGGCTGCAGTAGTAAAAGCCGTTTGGGCATGAAATGATTCACCAATAATGAAGGGTGGTTATCGATGATTAGCAAATTATCCAAACATGTCGATACTAATTGCAAGTTTCGTAACTTACTATCAACGTTGGGATCACCATCACCACCTATCCCAATTGTGGTTGACATTGATGACACTTCGAGTAAACTATCAATACTTGTCTTTTTCCGTCTTGATTTCACCTCTGTGATCAATGTCTCACTAATTAAGTGTAACAAGATGCGTGCAAGGACAATTTGAGAGTCAGTTAATGATGTGGGTATATAGTATACTCCAGTTGAGTTTGTTTCAGAGGCTGACCCGTTATTATTGATCTTGTTCGATGTTTGTTGCAGCATTATCCCATCATCTAGCACTGCGGCTGTCGCAGTACCTGCTGCTGCTGCTGCCGCTCCTTCGCCCTCAGTGTATAGTGCTGGTTGATCTAATTCGTTGCCATATATTGAAGACGGTGGATCCGCCGAAAGCATATCCATCAAATTCATCTTGCAAAATCCACCTTGCTAGTGTTGTGAGGAACCGAACTCGTCTATTGTTTAATTTTCAATTTTTTTTTTTTTCCAATTTTAATGTCTTGCAGTTTTTCCGGTTTTAGGGTGTTCCTTTTTCTTTTTAGCGCGACAAAAAACTTACTACAAGGCGTACAGGTAGTACCTTTCGCTCTCTATACTATAATCTAGGTTCATATTCTATAAATTAATCTATCAAATCCTCATTTCCTCCCCACCCCTCTACTTCCATCTTCTTGAATTCAGACTCAAATTCACGTTCACTCCAATTCCACCTAGACTGTCCCAGACAATAGGCTCAATCTTTTTCGGTAATTTACGCCCATACAAACACTGATCAACAAGCCACATACCTACAAGAAACTCATTTTTGTTCAATGTTCCATCGCGACGAAAATCAACCAAGTTCCAAATTTGTTCCAAGATGTCACCGGGTAATCGACTTCGATTCCAGATTCGTTTCACCACTGCGCCGAGTATCAACTGGTTTCTGTCAGCTTTTTTTAAACTGTGCAATTTGTTCGCCGCTTCTTCAGCTTTGGATACTGGTGTTTCTTCGTTATTGTCATCATCATGACCATTATCATCATCTTCTTCATGTGATCGCTTCTTGAGGTCTGTTTTGTCACTAACTTCAATTTTAACATCGGGTTGGATAACATTGGTTGATATCAAAGCCGCCTTCATTGAATCATCATGCTCGGTAGTGGATTTTCCCCCATCGGTTCCATCATTATCAACACCAGTCAATTTAGTCACCACCGAATTCATATAGAGCCCCTTATTACTTACCCAAACACCTTCATATCGTTTACGTTCAACATCAGTGGGGAAATTCAATTCATCGTGGGTTTTCCAAGGTTTTAATTCATCAAATTTAGTTTTCCGGTCCTTACGTTTATTCGTCTTCCGCATGGTTGTTTTGAATTGTACTGGCTGCAGATTACTCTTAGACGTGCTGGTGTGCACTTGCGCCTTTAGTTGTTGTTGTGGCAATGGCGCTGCTGGCTTGAGTTGGTGGCTGGGTGACTCCAGCAATTCATCATCAGAATTGGCGCCTGAGTCATATCGATGATACTTGTCACCCTCTTTCAATCTGTGGCGCCTCATACCGAACAAATGCTGATGATGCTTCCTCACATCAGGGAACTGAGGAAACTTGGTGTCCTTCACTTTGATCGCCTGTGGTTGACTTGATTCATCATTATCGGTGAATGATACCATGTCATCTTGTGGTAGCACTACTTCTCCACTAGAAAAAGTCTCCAGCGACACCCCATTTAGTTGCATCTGTTTCCTTAGCTCATCACCGGAAAACCCATCACTCAGGTTAAAATACAAATCGTCGTTATTGTCTGTATCTGAAGTTGTGTGCCGAGCTATCGTGTCCAGCTCTTCGTCAGATGGAGGCGGTGGTTTCCTTCTTGCACCTTTATTCGCCACTGGCAGCAGCAGACCAGCCTCAGATAAGTAGTCGGGCTCTGGCACAGTGACGGGTACTTTGATAGTTGCATCGTTGATGTCGTTTTGCCCATTCTGAACTTCTGCATCATGATCAGTCACGTCAATTCTCACTTCGCGTCCATTAGTAGGTGTCAGTTGACGACTCGACTTCCTTCTCGGATCCACATCAGTTGGACATGTTTCAAATGAGGACTGTAAATCATTCAGATCTCGATTATCCCCACATTCAGCGTCTGAGTTAGCCTTCAGCCACTCATACTGTTTTAGACTAAGATTGGCCAAATTATGCGATGTTTCTTTCATATTATCATCAATACGTTCCCTAACTCCATCAAGTATAGTTTGACCTCTGGCATCCATTGTCTTGGGGATATTCTGTGCTTGTGATTTTCTGTGTAGCGAATCCTTGAGATTTTTCAACATTTCGTGCGGTGAATAATCAAGTGACAATCGCTTAGCGTTGGCATCGTTGTTGATAGCTTTCGAGTCAATTGAATTCTTTACGTTGCTGATCATATCTCTCGGAGATTGTGGCAGTAACATTGGCAGATAGTGGGACAGCCTAGATGAGTGTCGTCGTGAAACTTGGCGAGGTGTTTGAGCAAAGTAATCTAAAGCATTGCTATCAACACTAGCTCTGTCCTCAAAATCAGAACCATCACGGCTTCGGGGTCGTTGATTATCTGGTATATATGCAGGCTGAAGTGATACTTGTGATGGCACTTCCGTGTGTGTGTTTCCTGATTTTTTGGGTGCCGTTTTTGTTGTGTCACTTCTTCTGGGCTGTGGCGGCGGTTGCAGAAGATGTGTTTGAGGTTTATTTTGACTCTGAGGTGTAGTCGATCTTGGCGTTGCTGCTGCATTCACCACAGCATCTTTCTTCTTCCCTGCGTTGAACGCCGCTAAAGCAGCTATGCTAGCCGCGTTGTTGGCGTTACTCATTGATGATTAAGCATACGTGAAAAAGAGAATAGGAAAACTGTGCTGATCCTCTCTCTTTTGTTTTTTTCTTTTCCTTCGAAATCTCTAAAAATCATGGCGAATTAACATTACACAAAGATATAGCCTCACTCACACACACTATTTACTTTTTACCCTTGGAGGTGTTTACATATCTACCTTTTCCAACACGCACACCACTGGGTCTGATAGTATTGACAGTACCAAAGGGGCTAACATAATTGTCTGCACTACCACCACCAATCCAATCTTGCAACATTTTCTCATTTTGTCTCCTTTCCCATTCATCATTCTTTAGTGCCTGTTGATACTCCTTCTGATCCTCTCTTAGTATTAACGGGTTTTGTTGAGATTTATGTCTGTTTTCCTTATTGTGCTGATATCCTCCTCTTCCTTGTAAACGTTGCTGGTTTTTACTCAATGGGGAAGGTAGAGAATAACGTTCACCACGTTTGATCCATTGAAAATTAGCTTTCAAATGAGGAGTGATTTTACCTGTCTTGTTGTCGACAGAAACTGCACATCTGATCAAGGTATCACCACCACACTTTGGACAGAAATGTTTGGGTTTGCCATCTTTATTAATTGGTGTGAGTCTGAAACATGCATGGCATCGGTACATGTAGTTACGTACTCTCTTGATTTGTTTGCCTGACATTGTATTTAGCAAATTAATTCCTAGTTGTATGGATACATTTTGGCAAGCAAAATCTCCAGTTGCTAATGCAACCCTGATTAATTTACCCTCAATTGGTGTATCTTGTATCTGTTCGTTTTGATCTTTGATGATCTCATCGTGTAGATTTTCTGGTGAGATCCAGTCACCGTCGTCATCCGATTCGTTATACTCTTCGCTAACTTCCTGAGAGGGCGCGATACTAGTATCTTTTTCGGTATCGGGTTCGGATTCAGAAGCGGTGTTAGAAGGTTTCTGAACTTCAGCCAATGGAGTGGCTTTATTTTGCTCCGCTTGCACTGTAATTTTCTCAGCATCCTCAAAAGTAGTCTTTCCTTCCTTTTCTTCCTTTTCTTCAAGCAACTTTCTTGCTTCTGCTTCTCTCTTTTCCCTCTGTCGTTTACCGCCTCTCTTACGACCCTTTTTCACCGGAGCAAACCCATCCTCGTCATTTTTATTGTTCTCTGTTAATGTCTCTTGTGCATCCCTTTCTTGACCTTCCAACACCTCACCAGGAAAAGTTCTCAACTTCCCTCCACTTTGAATCTCCAATTCATGTGCCAAAGCAATGATATGCAAATCATTGACCGATAAAACACTGTAATCACCAGTCATTTTTGCAAATTTGATCACCTTGTCAATACTTCCCTGTGAAGGTTGTTTAATATTTAGTTGATCTCCCCAAAGTACCAATTGCTGACGTGCATATTCGTCTTTTAATTCTGAGTGAACACCAGGAGTGGTGTAAAATTCTTGCGCATATTGTTGCAAAGTAGTTGCCGGTTGAGTAATTAATGGACCGGCATCTAAAACCACCGTTTTCACGTGTTTTGTAGTAGCCATCTTATGCGGATAATGTCAGAGGAGGACACACTTTCCGTTGATATACAAAAAAAACTTTCTAGAAGATGAGATGAGTATATGCAAGAAGAAGTGCTACCAAACCAGATACCACAAATTATCTAGAAAACAGAACCAAGCTAAGCAACGGACTCCTGTTTCATAAAGCAGCAGACACTTGTGACAGAGGGGTGATACGTCGATTTTCCACTCTATCACTATTGATTAATTGGTTGCTCGAACAGCGTTCGTTTGACTTTCCACTTCACATCCTATTGTTGCACCTCTCCTGTCGTTTTACTTCCATTGTAGACTCCTCTAGGCTTGTAAAATATCATCTAACTTTCCAAAAATCCTGCGAATAACACTTGTCAAAAGATGTAGTTGAGAATGCAAAAACGGGTACATAATGAATATTGTAATAGTCTCACCCGTTCCGTTTTATTCTATATTAGTTTTGTGTCAATTCTAAATTCGCGGGGTCTTATAGAAAGCGATCTCCTATATAAATGTTTAAATTCCACTACAATTTCCTCGCTTGATCTCTCTTTCAATCTTCCACCTATCACTACCGTCGTTATGCCTCAAAAAGATAAGATTACCCTCTTTTGGTTACCACACACCAGAGCTCAGAGAATTGTCTGGTTGTTGGAAGAATTGGGGTTGGAGTACAATTTACACATGGAGGAATCTGTGCAACTGGTCAGAGCACCAGAAAGTTACAAAAAATACTTCCCTTTGGGGAAAGTCCCCATTGTTCATATTGAGAAGCCCGACGGTACGGTTAAAAAATTTGGTGAGTCGGGATTTATTGTACAATATTTGGTTGAGCATTACGACACCACTGGCAAATTCAAACCAACAACGGAAGATGATAAAGAGTTGGTTGACTATTTCAATCATTACTCTGAGGGTACAATTCAACCGTTATTGGTTGGTTTATTGGTAAACAATGTCGCAGGAAAGTCGATGCCCTTCCCGGTTAGTGTATTGGTCAAAACCGTGGTCGGCAAAATCGACCAAGGTTATTATCAACCAGAACTAGAAAAGAACGTGGAATACTTGAATGACTTTTTGAAGGCACAGCATTCTAAGGGCAGAAAATGGTTTGTTGGTGACAAAATATCCGCTGCCGATATAATGCTCTCATTCCCTATTCAAAGTGTGATTACAACAGACTATGGTGCTACTGTTAAACCAATTAAGGAAACTTACCCTGATGTGTATCAATACTTCCAAGACATCACGTCCGAACCGGCATGGGTTAGAGCTGCTGAAAAGGTGAAGAATTACGATCAAGTTGTCATTAACGGCAAGTTGTGATTGCCTTGATTGAAAAGATGGATGTGTATAATTGTAATGGAATGTATACTATGATGCCCTGGACTGGGTTAACATTGACAACTCTTTGGTGCTTGCCATGATACCGCGTTTATTTGTTACGTACTGTCCAAGGAAGTCATGACTTTCATATGTTTATCTCTATGTAGACTTGGGGTTTTGTGGATAAATGCGAAAGAATTTTTCCACTTTTTTGGTTATCCGTTCCGATTTTGTCACAATAAGCAACCGCTTAACTCTAGATGACTTTGGTGCGCAAAACATCCGCCGTGCTTTACGAACGACAGGGATGGGGAGATATATAAATCGTTGTATCCCCTGATTGAGTGTAGTCATCTCTGATGAATCTTTTTCCCATTTGCAAAAAATCACACAGTACTACTTTCAACAATGGTCCAAGAAGATAAAATCACACTTTTCTGGTTACCACATTCCAGAGCTCAAAGAATTGTTTGGTTGTTGGAAGAATTGGGGGTTGAGTATAACTTACATATGGAAGACCGTGTTCAAGATGTTAGGGCACCAGAAAGTTTCAAAAAATTTCATCCATTGGGTAAAACACCAATCCTTCATGTTGAGAAACCTGATGGAACTGTGAAAAAATTTGGTGAGTCGGGATTTATTGTTCAATACTTGATTGAGCATTATGACACCACAGGCAAGTTCAAACCAGTAACAGAGGATGACAAGGATCTCATTGATTACTTTAATCATTACGCTGAAGGAACTATGCAACCTTTGCTAGTTGGTTTGTTGGTGAACAATGTTGCTGCTAAATCCGTTTCTTTCCCCGTCAGCTTGTTGGTCAAGACGGTAGTTGGGAAAATCAATCTGGGTTACTATGCTCCAGAGGCGGAAAAGAATGTAAAATTTTTGAATGACTTTTTAAAGGCCCAGCATGCCAAGGGTAGAAAATGGTTTGTTGGTGATAAAATTTCAGCAGCTGATATTATGCTTTCATTCCCAGTTCAAAAAGTGATTGTTGCAAATGGTGGTGCCACGGTTAAACCAGTTAAAGAGAGTTACCCTGACATGTATCAATACTTCCAAGACATTACGTCGGAACCGGCATGGATTAGAGCTGCTGAAAAGGTGAGAGGTCGTGATCATGTCGTTATCAATGGTAAGTTATAAGAAATCCTTACAAAAAATGAGTTTATTTGTAACCACATAGTTTTAATGTACAACAGTTTCTCGATCATTAAGTGATTGCAAGATCAACGGTTGTGTTCATCACAACAATATGTACCTCATATCTTTCGTTCGTAATTGGGGTCCCGTTTTATATTTCACGGCGTTAATGAGAAAAAAAAAATAACGTCAGTGGCGCATGTAAGCCCCCCACGTAGCAAACAAGAAGAAAGAATATTTTTCATATGCGTTTTCCCCCTGGATGTGAAACCGAGTATAAAAAGCGATACAATTGTCACTCGAGCATTTATTATAACAAAACTGCATTCACTTCATTAGACTACAGCCATGCCACAAGAAGATAAGATCGTTGTTCATTGGTATGTAATAATACACCTTGATTGAGCATTGCATACAATACTAACTTTCTAAACCTAGGTTGAACTTCTCCCGTGCCCAAAGAATTATTTGGTTATTAGATGAGTTGAACTTATCTTATGAGTTGAAGATTTATGAAAGAACAAAGGAGTACAGAGCTCCAAAAGAATTGGATGAAGTTCATCCTTTGGGCAAGTCGCCAGTTGTTGAAATCACCAAGCCAGATGGTGAAGTCATTCAACTTGTAGAATCAGGATGGATTGTCCAGTATTTGCTCGAAAACTATGACGTTGATGGAAAATTCAAACAAGCTAATGCTCAAGATAGCAACCAGGTCAACTACTTTCTTCATTACACTGAAGGAACCTTACAACCTTTGTTGGTTGGTTTGTTGGTCAATCAAATGGCTACTAAAGTTCCACCATTTCCAGCCAATTGGATTGCCGGTGCTGTTGTCAAAGGAATTAATGCCAAGTACTATGGTCCAGAATTGGAAAAGAATTTAAAGTATTTGAATGGAATTGCTGCTGCTCAACATGCTAAGGGAAGTAAATATATGGTTGGAAACAAATTATCTGGTGCAGATATCATTTTGTCATTCCCCATTGTTTCAATCTTTACTACAGGTAGAAGCGTGCATCCAACAGTTATTCAGGAATTCCCCGAGTTGTACAAGTATTACCAAAACTTGAGTCAAGAGAAGGGATTGAAGGATGTGGATGAAAAGGTCGCCAAACATGAGCGTAGTCCACTCAAGTTGTAATCAAGTTACTTCGTTGGTTGTGTTAGTAAATTTTTGATTCAACATGATCGTAGATTCCTATAGGTTTAGTGAAGAAATTGTAGAAAAAAGAAAAAGGAAAAAGAAACTGTTTTTTTAAGAAGGGTCCCCATCGATGCAAAAACGCTGTAAACACGGAGTATGATGACTACTCATTCGCTGGAAACCTTTATGACCACACATATGAACTGTGATCGATAACACAAGCTATCAGGTTTAGTTGAAAACAATCGCTTAGTTAGTGGCGTCATTGTATTTTGTAACCTTGTAATTAATCTGTCACCTATTTGGATAACATTGTTTCCCAAACAGGTCTTGACCCCACTCTTGGTTCACTTTCGTTGTTAGTCGTATATCTGCATCACTACTCCTGTGCATTACTGAATTGGTCTTTGAAGGATCGGCCACAAAACTCAAATTTTTAGTGAGTTACTTTCCTAATTAGGTAAAACAAGGAATATGATAAAGAGGGACAAAAAAAAAAAATTTAGTAGCCCTAATCTGTGATTGTTTATTTTTTGTCACAAGATTTCTAATACCCTCATCAAGACATTCCGAATAAGGTATATAACTTTATTTGTGTTATTCGTATATCCCTATATCGCGATTTGGATACGCTTCTTGATTGTTCCTATAAATACAGAAGCATTTCTCGTGGTTTCGCTTAACTAGACTTTACTTTTCACAGCAATATCCCTTCTTATCACAAAGAATGACTATGGCACATCAACCAGGACACCCAGAAGATAGGTTCATTTTACATTGGTATGTATGAAGCCCAACCTCAAATAATGATTCGTATTACTAACGTATTTTTAGGCTTGATGACTCTCGGTCACAAAGAATACTATGGTTATTGGAAATTCTTCAACTTGATTACGAAGTGAAGATATATTTGAGACATCCGGAAACATGGCGTGGTCCAGTTCAGTTATTCGACGCTCATCCAACGGGGAAAGCACCAGTATTGGAAATTATTTTCGGTGACGGGAGACCAAGTATGAAACTCGCCGAGAGTGGATTTATTATGCAATATTTGTTACGATTTTATGACCCCAATTATATCTTGAATCCAACCGAGCTTGGCCAACAATTAGAAGTTGATTACTGGCTACATTACAGTGAAGGTTCATTACAGCATCTTAGTATAACATTGTTGATCAACTCAGTAGCTAGACATATTGCACCATTTGGTTTGAAAGGTATGGCTAAGTTGGTTACAAAGGGGTTGAATAATGGATACTATATTCATGAGTGGAGGTTGTGTATGCAATACTTGGACGATAGGTTGGCACAAAATGGAACTGGATTCTTTGTGGGCAACAAATTAACGGCAGCCGATGTTATGTTGAGCTTTCCTATCTTTGAAAATGTTTTTGATAATTTGGATGGAGTTAGGGAGATCACTCATGATAAACGAGATTTGAGGAAAGTTTGGCCCAATTTGGCCAAGTGGAGTCGGATGATCAAAAATATTCCTAGTTATAAAAAGGTGAACCAAATGATGGATGAAGAAGTAGAGGATTTAATTGCGTTGAATCCTAAGTTTGACTACGTTAAACAGACTTGAGAAGTATGTGTGTTTACCGATTTCGGAGAGGATTAGTTGTTCGGCAGAGTTGCGTTTTTAACTTTCTAGTATACCCCTGTAGCTTTGACCTAATAAAAAAGTGATTAGCTCAGTCATATTTGATGCCACAGTTCCTCTAAAAACCCAATTTTGCACCAAGAAGATTGCCATTTTGCACTTTGAAGACGATAACTATTGAGTTCTGTAGTCATTAATTAGATTATTTTGCAATATTAACCTAATATCTTTGAACGAGGCTTCTAAAAATGGTTAGTTGCGAGTGAACCACAGTTTATATTGATGTATATTTTCCTGCATGTGGAAAAAGGGCAACTAATTTACCAAATTACACTACCTTGTCATAATTTTGCATCCATGATTGTCTAATTTATTGGAAAACTGTGGCGTCCTCCTTTATACTAGCCTCCCCTTCGTCATCACTTGTATTAATAATCAAAGGAGGTCTTAGTAAACAATAGAGCCCGTTGGAAGTCTTGAATATAAAAAAGCCATCAAATTCCATCGTTCCATACCAGTAACACAAGCTAAACCTCATAGCTGCTGCGATTAAACAATATGGCACCAACTTCAATTATCAATAACCAAGAAAAAGCTCAAACACCATTGAAAGCTAAATCCGCTGCCGGGAGCAATGACGATGACTTCAATGAAATCGTTGTCAAGTTAGCCAATTTGAAGCCAATCGGATTTGCAAAAGCCTCCAAGGATATTGTCACTGGAGGTGACAAAGAGTGGGTTGATCGTTTGCCAAAGACAACCAGGGAGAGATTTGAAAAATACGGAGTCGATCTTTCGGATGGATACCCTTATATTCCAGAAAGCGATCAGATCCCTAAATTTGTTGACGAAGCTTTTGCAATTAGAAGTGAAGATTATCCATTCATCGAACGTGGTAAGAATGCGGATCCAGAGAAGAAGGCATTGTTCGGTGCCGCTAAAGATGTTATTCACTTAACTCCATACATCGGAACTGAAATTGTTGGATTGCAATTGAGTGACTTGACCGATCAACAAAAGGATGAATTGGCATTGTTGATTGCTGAAAGAGTAGTTGTATTCTTTAAAGATCAAGACTTGTCACCCCAAAAGCAATTAGAATTGGGCCATTACTGGGGTCAAGTTGAGGTTCACCCACAAGCAGCAAGAGCTGGTCGTGATCTTAAAGGAGTTACCACCATTTGGCAAGAGTACCAAAAGGAGAGAGCTGGTTACCCTTTGAGCTTCAAAAATTCCAAGATTGGCAATTCACAATGGCACAGTGACTTGGTTCATGAACACCAAACTGCTGGTATCACCCACTTGCATCTTGATGCTATTCCTCCATTTGGTGGGGAGACAATCTGGAGTTCTACTTACGGTGCTTATGATAAGTTATCGCCTGCCTTGAAAGAGTTCTTAGATGGTAAAACTGCCATTTACAAGAGTGCACATGTGTATTTGGACCGCAAGAATCCATTGAGAGGTCCAAAACATGTTGAGAGAGAACACCCAATTGTTAGAACTCATCCTGCTACTGGTTGGAAGTATTTGTTTGTCAACAGGTCAATGACTGATAGAATCGTTGGTTTGTTGAAGGCTGAGTCTGACGTTATCTTGAATTACTTGTTCAAAGTCATTGAAGAGAACAGAGACATTCAAGTCACTTTTAGCTGGCAACAACAATTGCCGGGCTTGAAGTCACAACCAGAAGGTGAACAAACATACAGAGGTACTTCAGCTCTTTGGGACAACAGAATTTCCAACCACAATGTTATTCATTCGGAAGAGAGTATCAATGGTCGTCATGGAACTAGAGTTACAGCTTTGGCTGATACCGGTTATTTTGATCCTGAATCAAAGAGTCAAAGAGAAGCCTTGGGATTGTCTTTAGATTAGAGTGTGTAGTGTTTTTGTATCTCTCGAGACATTGTTTTTGAATATAATGAGCCGGCTCTTAAGTAACACCTTGTATGAAACGAACTCCTTCATTTCTTTTGATCCTGAATTTCTAGTCGAGGTAATCTCACACCTGTGTAGAGCCCTCGCCCCCAAAAATAGATTCTAATTTCAGTGTTCGGTAAGGCTCTTAGTTACTCGATCGGGAAGGTTTTACCCACTACATTGTGTCATAGAATGTACGGATAAATTTATTGAATTTTTTCTTGCCACTTATTCCTTATATTTCTTTTTTTATCCGCGATTTAAGTGTTCTCAGGGAGAAGGGTACTCCTTCGTAGTGACGGAGCAATATTCGTTAACTGGCGGCTCGTCATTAGTTGTAGTGCAACAGTTGACTGTTTCCCCAGCTTGCGCTTCTTCTGTACAGTCGGGTCTTGTAAGAAATGGGGCATATGTAAAGCTAGAAACAGTACACAAAATTGACACATTTTTCTTCTCCAACCGATCACAGTCGTGCAATCTGGCTCAAATCTCAAAAACGACTAAAGTCCGCCCACACAATCAAATCGAAATACATTCTGTTCACACTTTTATAAATACCACGTAATTGACTGACACTATCCAAAATTGGGATAATTTCCGCTCACTTTCACCAATCACTATCCTAAACACTCCCTTTTCATTGCGGCTTAAATACACTTGATTTCCAGAATGCCCCCAGTTGAAATCTCATTCGATTGGCCAAAAAGTATCGAGGAAATCCCCGTGGTGGCATCAACCATTTACCACCAACTCAAACTTTTAATCTTAGTCCAATATTTTTCAAATAACGATAGAGTATGGGGTAGCGTACACTTGGCTAGAGACATAGTCTTTGTGCTTTTTATCTACACTGCTGTGGTGAAGATCTTGCACGCAATTTGGAGCTACGGAATCACCGGAATCGTGAAGAAAATTTACTACTCAGTATTTTCCTCCATTTCACAAAAGTTTATGTCATTACCATTTATCAAAAGTAAGATTGACAAGGAATTGAACGAGACTGTAAAGAAAATCGAAAAGCAAGTTATTCAAAATGATGAGAGTTTGATGCAGTTTACTGAATTACCCAATAAAGGATTGGATGATTCCGTTGTGACTGAGGAATTGGTCAAACTTCAGGGCTTGAAACATTCTGACTGGGTTAACGGTAGAGTCAGCGGTGCAGTGTACCATGGCGGAGATGACTTGTTGAAATTACAACTGGAAGCCTACCACAAATACAGTGTGGCAAATCAATTGCATCCTGATGTGTTCCCAGGTGTCAGGAAGATGGAAGCAGAAGTTGTAGCAATGGTATTGGACATTTTTAATGCACCAGAGGGGGCATGCGGATGCACCACTTCAGGAGGAACAGAATCGTTGTTGTTGACAGGGTTAGCGGCCCGTGAATATGGAAGAAAATATAAGGGGATCACTGCACCTGAAGTTATTGCTCCAATTACGATCCATGCTGGTATTGAAAAAGCCTGTTACTACTTTGGAATGAAGCTTCATAAAGTTGACTTGGATCCAAAGACTTACAAAGTTGACATTGGGAAAGTCAAACGATTGATTAATAAAAACACTGTGCTTCTTTGTGGCTCGGCCCCAAACTACCCCCATGGTATCATTGATGACATTGAAGCATTGTCAAAATTGGCTGTCAAGCATGATATTCCTCTACATGTAGATGCGTGTCTTGGTTCATTTATTGTCACGTTTTTGGAATCATCCAAAGTCCACGGCTCAAAGGAGTTACCATTGTTTGATTTCAGAGTACCAGGTGTTACTTCAATCTCCTGTGACACTCACAAATACGGATTTGCTCCAAAAGGCTCATCAATTATTATGTACAGGTCTCCCAAGATGCGTGAATGTCAATACTACATTTCAAGTGACTGGACTGGTGGTATGTACGGTTCTCCTACTTTAGCTGGCTCAAGACCTGGTGCATTGATGGTTGGCTGCTGGGCTACATTGGTACACATTGGTAAAGATGGATATAAAAAGAATTGTTTCGATATAGTGAGTGCGACCATGAAACTTAGAAAGGCCATTGAAACCAACCCAGTCTTGTCCAAATACTTGGAAGTTATAGGAGATCCTTTGGCTTCGGTCATTTCATTTAAAGTGAAATCAAGTAAATCCAATAACTTGTCCATTTACGAGTTGGGTGATTTATTGGGAAAGAAGGGATGGCATTTCGCTACTTTACAACACCCGGCTGCCTTACATTTTGCCCTTACACGATTAACGGTACCAGTCATTGATGAATTGATTGCTGATCTTGTCTCCTCTACTGAAGAAGCTGTTGCATATGTAAAGGAGCATGGTAAAACTACCGGCGACACAGCGGCAATGTACGGTGTTGCAGGAAGTATTCACACCTCTGGTTTGGCTGATAAGTTAATTGCGGCATTTTTAGACTCCATGTACAAAACATAGATAGATCAAAAACGTAGAATCGTTTGACGTTTCTGGTATATATACGTAGAATTCGGAGGATACAAATTTTATGGTAAATGAGTGCGGATGTTTCTTCCCAATTAGGTAATCCAAATATGACTAACCGCTGTAATGACTAAAATTGATAAGGCACGAAAAAAAAAAAAGAACAAAATAAAAAATAATATGCCAATTAAACACAACGTAAAACAGTAGAGCATCAGTTACCATCCAGTTCACTCCCACTCGCAGAAGAGATACGTCATGGCTACATGCTCCACCTTCTCCTTCATTTCAAGCACTTTCAGTTTCATATCATGTACGAGCTGGGTATTTGCTCAACTTCCACAAATTATAACAAACTACAAACTTAAATCAGCCGAAGGAATATCTCCACTGTTTCTTCTACTTTGGTTTCTCGGTGATTTTCTTAGTTTCACTAGCTGTTTGATGAACGATGCCGTTTTGAACTTCCAATTATACTTGAGCATCTTTTTCCTTTGTAATGATGTGACCTTGTGTTTTCAATACTACTACTACAACAGTGTGTACCCAAAAACAATGCCTTCCATCTATCATCCTATTGACCCAGTTGTGCGAGAGTCACTAACCAATAGCAAAGACGTTTCAATACACAATGAGGGAGTACATATCAAGCATAAACATGGCAGAGAGCATCACTCCCTCAACGATGATAGTGTGTCAAGTAGCTATGACTCCACCGAAGAGTCTAGCTCAATGTTGAAGAATGTCGCAGTTGCTGCGGTTCTCCACAGTGGTCAAGCAAATGCTCTACTGATAAGTTCAGACTCCAATGATACGGCAATAACTTCATGGGGACTTGTTTTAGCATGGGGTTGCACATTAGTCTATTGCAGCTCAAGATGTCCTCAATTGTACAAGAATTACCAGCGAAAGTCAGTTGAAGGGATATCTCCCTTGCTTTTTGGGTCGGCATTATTGGGCAATTTGACATACACATTGTCGATCCTAACAAGCTGTGCTTTGGTACTTGGTGATGATCGAACCAATTTCATCTACAAGGAGTTACCATATATCATTGGCAGTTCAGGAACAATTGTATTTGATGCTGCATATTTTTACCAAAAACATATATATCGTAACAGCGGAAGTAACACCTCCACGATGACGTTGGAGCCATGGGATGAGATAGAGCATAGTGGGACGGAAGGAGTATAAATGAATATATCTAGAGTGTATTGTGTTATAGACTGAAAAAAAAAAAAAAAAAAAAAAAAAAACTCAGTGCAAGATCATAAGACTTGATCAGATTCAACAAAAAATGCTTCGAATGCAACGTCCATCTCGATACTTCATTAGCTATGGTAGAGGGAGAATACGACATTGGCAATGTGGTAGTAGTCGACGTCACTTCACTGCCATCGCGCCGGTGTTACAGAATTCTCCAAGCCAACTCACAATACAGTCACTTGTGGCCACTCCTGTTGATTATGCACGGTCGATCTTGGATATTCCACTTGATGTCACTCCACATCCATTACGAACTATGGATTCGCAAACACTAAAGCATTTGACAAAGAGGGAACTCCGACATCTTCACTCGATTGAATTTGGATCAATGGAGGAGAAAGCTGATGCATGCTTTATCGTATCGACAACCATGAGGGAGCTTCTACACTCAGACGTTAAGCAGGCAAGTCACATATATCATTTACTAACAGACGAGGAAATGAAACATGTAGTATTTCGACATGTAATTGACACCGTTCAATCAGATGACGCTGCCAAGGTGTACATGCAGTTTATTGCACAGCCAAAATCTCATGAAACTCGTTCCAACTTCACCAAAACTCTCTTGAAATTATTGAAGTCGGATGTGGCCCCAAATCAAAAGTCAAGAACCTTGTTTGGGTTCTTTGAAAGGATAGCTCAAACTGAAATGGTGAATTCAGTACCTATCTTTCTCGATGTCAACATCTTCCGCAATCTACTTGACATTGTCGGTGAAAGCAACCATTCAGATCTATATTCATACTTTTTACACTTAAATATAAGGCCCAAATCAAAAAGTGTATTTAAAAAGTTTCGTGGTAGTCTTTTGACAACATCTCCAAGATCGCAGTTCATTGCTAATACAGGATACATTGACCCCAAATGGTACGATTTAAACCATACCAAATTTAACCCAATCCACGCATCACGAATAATTGAATTTTACTCATTTCCTGAATTGAATGCAATTCATAACCACTACGTCAATCAAAATGACCCTGCAAGAGCATCGTTGTTTTTGAGTTTTATGGTATCCAAACTCGAGAAGGAAGGTAAAAATGAATTGACTCAAAAGCCCGAGTCCTATACTAAGGATCGGGTTCTGGTGATTCTCAACTGTGTTCTCAACTTGATTATAAAGTTTAAAAGTGTTTCGAGTGCAACGCAGATTCTCAAGTTTATGAAAAATGAACATTTCAATGTAAAGCTCGACAGTCTTGTATTGTTACTTAAAGTGCTGAGGCGAGCAAAGGAATACGATCAATTTATCACAATACTAGCAGGAATTCAGCTTGATACGCTTAAACGGAATGAGAGGAATACTATTGTCGATGAGATCATGTTACTAATGCGTGACAAATTTCATTCCTCTCCCAAAGTAATCATCGGATATGTAAGTGCATTGTTTGGTGCTCCTCAACGACAAGGGTCTGGTCTTTACATCTTGAACGAGCTTGGGATATTGAGTTTCCCTTATGAATCTACAATTGCTGCAAAAATCACATCCACCGGGGTCGTACAAGCTGCAACAGTTGACAATGCATTGACGAACTCAAAATTGACAAGTAGAGCCTTATCATATGTGTATCAAGTGCTATTCAATTCAATGGACGTCACTCAAAGGCATGATCCCACTGTCATTAATAAGTACTTTCAATTATATGTCAATTACATGGCTGACAACTCAGTAGATGAACCGGATGATAAACCATTGGGAGTCTTTCTAAAGTATTCGCTTTATGTTGACGAAAATGCCGAACAAAAGTCCCTTGTTCCATCGGGAAACTACTATCTAGCAAGAACAATCTTTGAATATTACAAGACAATGCACTTTAAAGGGAATCAGATATCATCTACGACATTGCGAAAGTTATCGAACACAGCAATCACAAAGTTCAATGATTTTGCATTTGCCACAGAAGTAATGCGATTTGCGAAAGAGAACGGCAAGATGCTCAGTTTTTACGAAATATTCCCATTTATCAAGAAGGCAGATGAAAATCGGGACACAAAAAGGTTTGACTTTTGGATGAATGAGTTGACCAAGATGGGTGTGAAAGCGACATCAAGAGAATTGAATGAGTTTATCAAATTTTGCAGAGAACCTGGACCAGCCAAAGATGCATATAAATACAAGTGGAGTATCACAAAGCGTAGAAGAGACAACAGAAAGGCGTTGGATCGGTTGGGCGAGGATTTTTTGCCTACAACTGTAGGGAATTCCACAGTGAAACTGTCCCTGGACAAGGTGACTGAGGAGATTGTGCAACACGGCTCTTAGTATGTAGGATGTATCTGTTGTGTGGAATTGAGCGCGTAAGGTGCAAAATTTAATCTAACTACGATAATATGATGTGGGATTCTCATACAGTTTGTATTTTTGTGCTACGTGAGTTTTGTGTTTACATTTATTACCAATTAGGAAAAATGTAAATAATAATGAAAAAGCATATCAAGAAAAGGCTCAGAACGAAATCTATACCAGAGTTAGATTGTCATCAGCCAGAAGTAACTGCTTCCACTCATCACATCCACCTATCAGAAAACCGAAGAATGAGCTTTCACAATATGTTCGACACTGATCTACTGCAAACACATTCCTCGTTTCAACATGATGTACCAGATCAACCAGTGATGGCATCGCTACAGAGTACACCCAAACACCAATTCAGCGGAGACCAATCGAGGACAAAATTTGGCAGTCAACACTCCAAATCTCCCCTCGAAGAAAGGGATAGCACGATACTGCTGCTGACTTTAGCAATCGAGGATCACAACCCAACACACCATGATATGAATACCCAATTTGATGCCATTCAAGTGAGAATCAACAACGCCATAGATGAATTAGAATCTATATACAAAGTAATCGGATATACACTGTCTGAAGTCGAACTGAAAAAGTCGGAAATATTCTCAATTGTTCAAGATACAATTAATAACTTTGCCAATAGTCTAAAACGGAAGAAAAGTACTCTAGAAAACGAATGTGAATGGTTAAAACAACAGATACAGGTAATTTTATCAATGGTTAATGATGCTAGAGGGGATAAATCTTTATCACTACTACAAAAGGGTCTCGTATTTAACAATCATCAACAGTACATCGATGGTTATAAAGAACAAATTCTTTCCAAGATGTCGAGTACAAGTTTCAGGTTGTTTAAGCTCGGAGATGAATTAACGGTGGAACAACAATACGACTACATGGTTAAGAATATTCCCGAATTGACGCTTCTTGAGCAAAGATCAAGATTGAATATGATATTTGTCGAAGTGTTGAAGGTTTTTGTGAGATTATACAAACAATACAACGCATTGAACATAGAATGTGCTAAACTTGTAGCTTCTGTTGGAGCTACAGAATTTGACGACAAGGTCATCAGTCTGATGCCGTCCTTGAGTGAAGCAGAGATGCATCGACAGGTTATCGAAGAATTTACTTGCTTGATACTGTCGATCAACACGAATCAAACACCCGACCAAAGCGACAATGATGTATTTGTGCTAGCAAGTCCAGTTAAATCGTCACTGCGAGGTCAATCGTACTCCAACGACGGATTAAACCAAGATAATGTCAAGCGCTTGAGAGAAACCAATTATCAATTGGTGCGAATAATGAGAAGTTTAAAATTCACGCGAATATCCCCCGACTTGGTCCAAGCACTTCAACAGGAGATTAAAATGGGCCGAGAGCTGTTGGATAATCGAAAGAGTAACGTTATGGAGATCATCAACAAATGCCTTGAGTCCATTGAATTTCTTCAGTATTCAGATGAGCATTTAACTGATTTGCAAAAGAATGAAATGGGAGAAAGCGAAGGTTGCTTGGATAGGGAGACATTGAATTTGATACTACGCGATCCGCTTGAGTTTGGTTTACATGATGACAACATAAACTATTTAATTCAATTTCAAAATCTAGTTGAAGCAAAAATAAGTGAAAAGCGTGAGAAATGGCAATACTATTCAGAGTCGTGTATGCTGTTGTGGGATAGATTAGGTGAAAGTGAAGAGTATGTCAACAATTTTATGCAAAACAATAACAACTTGTCTGATCTTGCCCTTCTCAACTTCAAGATGGAATTGAATCGATTGTACATTAGAAGATCCGAGTACATTGAAAGCTTCATATCAGATGCAAGGATCGAAATTGAAAATCTCTGGGACAAAATGTTTTACCCCCAGGAAACGAGGAGCCAGTTTCAATACTTTCATTACGACCCTGAGAATGATGATGGGGACAAAGAAAAAGTGTTGAATATACATGAGGAGGAGATCAAAAGATTGAATAAAGAGTATGAAGAGAAAGCTCCCATTTTGAAGGTATACAACGACTTGCAAGAATTGATCAAAGATCAAAAATTTCTTCAAGAAAGCTCCAAAGATTCGTCAAGATTATTGAGTAAAAATTCTTGCAAGATTTTGCTTCATGAGGAGAAAATCAGAAAACGAATCAACAAAACCATGCCTCATGTCATTGGCTCATTAAAGCAAGAAGTGAAAAATTACAACAACAGAGTTGTCCAAGAGGGCAAAAAACCAATGCTGATTGACGGGAAAGATTTTTTTGAAGAAGTTTTGCGTCTTGAATCTGAACACTTGAATACTGGCACTAGAGTCAAATCCAAATCAGCCGCCACATCGCCTATGAAAAGACCAATCAGTGCATCGAAAGTCTCACCTGAAAGAAAACCCAAGCTGAGATTCATGTCAACTAGAATACCACCAGCTCCATCTGCAACCAGAGCTCGGATTGTGAAGTCACCAACAACCAATACCCGCCAAGCAACTATAATGAAACCTATTCATCAATCGCTGGCATCCACAATCCACCACGTCACCAAACCATCTCTTAGTTCGCTGTCAAGTAGCCAGGTGAATTCGTCAACATTGACGATGGACAGTCCCGTGTTGGCAACACGAACTACTTCATTCACGTCGAAACCACCATCAGTTGAATTGAAACCGCTAACGTCACCTCTCAAATTGTCAACAACGAAATTGAATGCCCCTAACAACTGCAAAGTTGAACGATTAACCACTAATCGCCACCACTACAATGATGAGATTCCTGAAAACAAGGAAAATAATTCAATCATGTATGGCAATGATGTTGCCAAATTAAACGAGTTTCCACCACTAAAGACGCAATCCAACTTTACCAATCTGCGCGAAGGGGTCAGCAGTGCATGTACAAGTGCAGGGAATGACACGTCAACTATAATTGGTGATGATTATTTTGCATGGCGAGATGAAAAGATTAAACAATTGAACGAGCTATGATTTTGTATAATCGTGTCTGGTATAGATTTTAAAAGAATAGCCCATGTTTTGTAGATCTTTGTGAATATATCGATTAACAATGTGATAAAATGAGTGGCACCAGGTAATATGAGATGTCATTCTGCTGATGACACAATTTTCACGCTGAACTTATATAGCAGTACACGCATATACACACCATATTGAACACATCCGCTAATGAGGATGGCTTGATTTGGATTCTGAATCCAACGATATTGGGACAGGTTTGATGGCTTCTCCGTTTTGGTGAGAATGAGGCTTGGGTTTGTACAAATGTTGATCTCCATTTACCTTGTGCTCCACTTGTAGTTGCCCTTGTCCAGTGCTCTCTGCTTCTTCCCCATCGTCGTAATCATCGTCATCATCGTCGTCATCATCATCATCATCCTCATCATCATCATCATCTTCTTCTTCTTCATCGTCGTCATCCTCATCTTCATCGTCGTCCTCATCTACAATAGCCAGACTTGACTCCTTGTCGGCCAGCTCTTTCAGCTTCAACTCTTTCTTCTTCTTCAGCACTGCCTCACTATCCTCCTCTTCCTCCTCCTCATCTTCTTCCTCAATAACTTCTGGATATCCACCTAACTTCAACACAATCTTGTTAACAACTTCATTCCAATCCATCATTCCACCCATACCTATATCCCCATAACTTCCAAACACCTTCTCCAGTGGCTTCAACACTTCAATCCATGGCATTTCTTCGGCAATCATCCTCAATTGCCTCTTTGTAGTTATAGCATTATACGAATAACTAACCATTGCTGGTGCCAATAATATCGGATATGAAGTATTCCAAGCACGAATGACATTGGTCAATAAATTATCGCAGATGCCAAGTGAAATCTTGGATAACGTGTTTGCAGTCAAAGGACATACAACCAATATATCCGCCCATCGACGTAGTTCGATATGCAAAACTGGATCCAGCCTCGTTTTCCAAGTCGTCCACTCATCGGCATCTCGCCAAACTCGTACTCCCTTTACATTTTCCAATACATTAAGACTTTCTTGTAGAAGGAAATTTTCACTCGATCGGGTAAGTATGAGCTGAATGGCAATCTTGTTTGGTGTATAAATTTCAAACAATTTGTTGATAATGAGTTTGATTTTACCTGTAGAAAGTGCACCGCATACACCAAGCAAAACGTGTATTTTCCCATCATCTTGTGGTAGTCTTGGATCAATATTGGCATTTTGTTCCAAAATTCTGGGTGATTGTTGACGAGTAATTTGCGAGGCTTGATGTGGAACTTGCGCTTGAGTTGATGACGATGCTGCTGTCAATGAAGTTGCTGACCCAAGAGACACAGCATCTCTGATGCTATCATGACTTTTGGATCCATCACGTAAGGGATAGAAGGACGATTGTAAAGCTGCGTGGGATCCTGCTGAGTTGGAATTTGATCCCGACCCACTTCTTGATCTATTGCCCACCTTGGGTGGTTTTACAGCCTCATCAACATAGAAATGAGCGTGTACAGATGGAGTCTTGTGGTGTTGCGGGTCAGCTGGTGGTTGTAATAAATAATCCAAGCTTGTGACTGACTCATTGTTGTCACTAAGTATCGTTGGAGATCCAGTCGAGTTTTTCAAATTCAATGAGTTTAACGTACTCACCAATGAATCAGAGTGCAACTTCTCTTTCAAATAAACACCTCCAGCCATAACAGTTTCCTTCTTTTGTTGGTCACTCTCTGGCGAAGACGTTGGTTGCAACTGGGGAGCAACTTTATTATTTGGTTGCGCAGACAGCAGTTGAAATGAAGCTGATTGCGTGATACCAGGACGAGATTGAGGTTCAGACTGGGCACTCGGTATTTGGTTATTTAATGGTGGAGACGATGGATTCCTCGATAAAATCGAAGGAGGCAACTCTTCATCATCAGTTTTAGCTTGCAATTGCAATTTCTTCTCCTTGGATGAGGGATTTGATGGCATTTTTTGTATTTTTCCTTTCTTATGGGTGCACAAGAGCAAAAAGCGTGGACAATTCAATCACCCAGCGACAGACTTGCCGACTATGGTAGTAATAATGATACAAGTGGAGTTATAAAGTATTGGAAGTAAAGTGGAACAAGTGTTGATCTTTAATGTGGATTACTACTCGCAGCTGCCATAAATGAATGTTTTTTTTTTTTTTTCTTCTCCTCTAGTAAAGTGTGTGATGTCAGAGAGGGAGACTGAGTGAGTGAGAAAGTGAGTAAAGAGAATGAAGCAAAAAATTCCTCCATTACTGTTTCTGTTTCCGTTTTTTTTATTTTTGAGCATTCCAGGCACGACATAAATTTAATTCTCACTGTGTACTGCATACTAAAGCATTATTACATAGGGCTTTTACCATTGCTCTCTTCTAGTAAAGGACAACCGTATGGTTCCCGATCAAACCTACTACAGCTACTACAACGTCTCAAATATATGTCTCTGTTCTATGTAAGCTAATAACTCTGTACTCTATCAATCTTCATTGAGTGTCATCTTTTGAAAAAGCTCGCTAGTGGGCTGTTGCTGTTGCTGTTGCTGTTGCTGTTGCTGTTGCTGTTGCTGTTGCTGTTGTTGTTGTTGTTGCTGCAGTTGGCGCAGCTCTGGTGAGTCCTGATTGACTCCTGAATTTCCGGATTGTACCTTTACTTTATCTTGAGCAGCTACGCTGTGTCGCTCATTGTATGTGGAGGCTGAATGCGCCTGAAATGGGACATGAACGGGTACCAGGGACGGGGTGGCGGAAACCGGGATTCCATATGGCTGGGGTTGGTAAGCGTTTGACCCTGGTAGAGTCGGTGGATGCGAAGGTGGAGCTTGGTAATAATATGGCATGAAATAGTATCCTGAAGCAAGAACGTTCTGGTTCGAATTTGATGATGGTAGAGGATTTTGCGATTGCGTCATGAATGGTTGCTGTGCTGCTGATGGTTGTGGTGGTGGGCGTGGTTGAATGACTGGGGCATTTGTTGAGTAAGGTGGTTGCTGCTGGCTCGCGGGGTTTCCGTAATAAATCTTTTGTTGTAACAGGTTTCGCTCAAAGGCCAAGTTACTCAATAACGATGTACCGGTTGGGTTGGTTGAGAATTTTTGGTGTGCATTGTATGGAGACAACACTTGTTGGGGAATGTATTGACCCCCAGGTAGTAGTTGTGTTGGTGGTGGCGGTGGTGGTGGCATCTGTTGGTACCCTGGGGAAGATGGATCATTGTTCATTGTAAGGTCAGAACTGCTGTATGGTCTTCCGTACATAGCTGAGTTTTGTCTCGGTCCACGATGAAGTTGTTGTATAACGTAATTGTTAAACTGAGGAAACTTGTCATATCGTATCGTTAAAGGACGCCCTTCAAATTCGACATTGTTAAACAACTCAATAAGCTTTTCCGACGAAGCTCTGTCTTTGGTTGTTACTATTGCAAATCCCCTACTTCTGGATACAATTTGAGGCTGGCCAATTTGTCCATAAAATAAACCTTCATTTAAGGTCATTTGTTGAATGGGAATTTCAACTCGAAGTATAGATATCTCATTATCTGGATCAAGCTCATTGGCTTTTTCAATGAAAAACTTTCTCAATGAAGCCCAATTCGAAGTGTACGGCACATTGCCCACAAACAAACGTGTGGGGCAAACTTTTATCAATTGTTCTGGATTATTGCCTTCACCAATAGGGATCTCAATAAGATCGCCATCTATTGGGTTTGTGGCATTTGTGTCTGGTTGATCTTCAACTTGCTGTATGTCGTTCCTTCCCTCCCCCACCTCTTCCGTCTTATCAACAGATGGTTCCGATTGTTGACGTTCAGGTATCGACAATGGTGGCACAGACAGCTTTCCTGAAACCAGGCCGTCTGATGAAATGGTTGACAAATTGCTTGATTGTCGATGTCCATGGCTGGAAAATATAGAACTCGCGTGGCTACTGATTGTGGAGCTTCTCCCCGTTGATCTGCGAGAGTCAAATGATGACCATGCTGTCGAATCCGTTGACTTTTGTGACCTGTAGAATGAATTGTTTTTCCGCAGTAATGATGGTTGACGATATTGTGGCGGAACATAAGACCGATTGAACTCAGGCTTGAATGTCTCATTTGAGTCCCCTGGTACTGAAGATTTTTCGGTTGCATCGAGGTTGAGTTGAACGTTGAGAGTTCGGCCCTTCCACTGAGACCCATTCAATACTCGTATAAGGTTATTGCATTCAACTATGCTCTCAATTCTCACAATAACTTTCGCTGGGGTTGTTTTGAAAACTTTTAAAACTTTAAAACTTTCAGTACTAACAGTTTGCAGTAGCAACTGCTCAATCTCATCTTCTGTGGTAATCAGAGCGACATTAGTGATTTCAAGCACAAATGGTTTAGGTTTAATTTCTGAGTTTCCCGGCGATAAGGAGCTGGTATTTCTTTTGATAAAGTTAGATGATGATGGCCGAGAGTCGCTCAAGGCAATTGCTTCTTCTATTCGCGACAGTCTAGGTAAATGCGATGACCCTCGCCTCTGACGCTGTGGCTGTTGTAGTGGTTGTTGCAGTTGCAGCAGTGCTTGTTGTTGACGCGCCTGCAGCTGTTGTTGCAGCTGGTGTTGTTGTTGCTTTTGACTCATGCCCAATTGTGACGTACGACTAGCATTTGAATTGGATGGGTGTCTGGCATTGGTTATTGGTTCATTGGTTGATCGATGCATTGTTGAATCTTGCGTCAGGAAGGTTGCGGAGGACGGAATTGCGTGACAATTAAAAGTTCGACTCCGTTGTTTTCTCGGTCTCTCGCTTGCACTTGCTGCTTCTCGTTGAGGTTCCTGCTTCTTCATACCGTTATCTCTTTCTTATCAAATTTAGTTTAACCTAACCCAAAAAAAAAAAAGAAGACAGCCAATCTCCACAAGATCTTTCTTTTGAAAATTTTATGAGATGGTCCTCTATAGTAATTTTGGACTGCCTTTAGCTAATTAGACTTTTAAATGTTTTTTTTTTTTCAAATTGCAATTTCCAAAGGCTTACAAAAAATAGTACTAAATGTATACAATCAAATAATTTAATAAATAATAATTTTCCATTGTGTCCCTGACAGCAATTTTAAACAAAAAACAAAAACAAAAAAATACAAAAAATTAAAGTGTGTATGCTCCTTATATTGTGTTAGTAAGAGCTCCTTTAACTGTGCAAACGCCTGTGGATGCATCATTAAGCGCTCGTTTACGAAGAACAAAAGCGAAGTCTACACAAATTTGAGAATTACCCACACAAACAGTCTTAGAAAACGAAGGAGGAAGAAGATGATGATGATGGCAATAGTCAAAAATATTGCCTTGTTTGCGCACAATCGGAGATTTTCTTTTCTTGCTTTATGAAAAAGCGATCGAGAACACTGTGTTTCTTATATGTTGATGCGTCAATTGATAATTGTACTTGTCCCAAGCGACAAGGATCTCTATTTTTCACTAATTTAGCAAGGCACTGAACCATCGATTAGATCATTGAGGTGTGTGTGTGTGTGTGTGTGTGTGTGTGTGTGTGCGCGCTCGACGTTGCGGTGTTCCTTTTGACGATGAGTATATACCAGCGCTTCCTTTTTGTGATACTTTCAATTGTTTTTGTTTTCACATTTTTTGACGACCAAAAATAAAGAAAATATATAAATAGCAACCGAATCACCAAAACAAACCGACGATCTGTTGGAGATTTTTTCGAAGGAGTTAGGAGCTTGGGTGATCTTATTTCCTGGTTGGGCCCCATTGTTGTAACCTAAATGATGGAGGAAGCTCCCCAATGATGAGATCTTATTTCCGATCTCACAATCAAGGCTCGTGAATTTGCCCAAAATTGTTTGAAGCCATTGTACTACGCTACCTATGGTTAGGAACTTCGCCTGTATGTGTTATTTTGTTTTTGGACCTACAAATACCAGAATTTTGCGTTCCTCTGGCGTTCTAACGACAACTTTTTGGTGAGATATATAAAGGGCGTTAGACAACATTATGTGTGTGATAATCGTGCTTTACCCTCCAATTATCCGTTCTCCTTTCATCGAGCTCATTTGAGACAATACAAGCTCAGTCAAAAGAGATTCCGTGGGACTGGATGTTTAGTGGCGAATCTGAATTGATAATGTGAGTTGGCCATACAAAGCTATGACTCTTGCTGCGATGCTTTTATGATTACCAGTGAAAGTATGTAGTACTCATCTCTAACTTAAGAATCTTAATATGAGGACTCTTAATTCAAAATTTTTAGAAAAAAAGAGTAAATAAGGTTTATTAAACAAATGAAGTTTCAACCAGTCAATGGTTTAAAATAGTAACGCACATTTTGCGTTTTGAAGGAGTTATCCTATTATGATCTTAATCGGCGATGACATTCATATTTTGCATCAATCTTGTGTTAAAATATCATTTATCGAAAAAAACAGAAAACAATAAGTTTGTTAAAAATTCGTGCGAAATAAAGAAAAACTTTGTAAACAATTCTTAAAGAGAATCAAAGTGGGGTAAAAGGAGAGGTATGAGTTAGTCTCTAAAGCTGCTGCTTATTTTTAACATGCATCAACATCAACACCACGGAAATACCATCTTCTGAAACATTATGCACCCTGACCTAATTGATTATGAGACGGATTTGTAAATGTCGTTGTTGTTTCAGATAAGAAAACAGTACCGCGGTTAAACCAAAGTTTTGCTGAAAACAATTCAACAGTTTTTCCATCACATTACCCAATGTGAAACCATAACGTACAAAGCAGAGTTATAATAAAATATTATTTAAGTACAATAAATTTTGAAAGTTTTGAAGATCTGCAGGTGGAGCATTTCCGAGCTGCGACAGCAATGAATACAAAACTAAAAAAAAAAATTATAATGCCGAACTAGTATCAGAGTGTGGAAGTGACAGGTAAATGGAGAGCACAAAGCAAGTATGATTTGTATAATAGTGGAAGTTTTATATTTGCTATTCATGTCACTCGAGACATTAATTTTGCTCCTTTTTTTGGGAGTGATGTACTTTTGCTTTGTTTTTAACAATAACTTGCTACTCGTGGTGGGAACCCGACTTCAACTCCACTCGCTCTTTGCGAATTATCTGGTGATTGTTACATAGTTCTGGAGCTAAACCCTTGTCTAAAGCTCTACTATCTTGGCGAACTTGTTGGTGCATGTGATGAGAATAAAATACTAATCACGTCTTTAGTTACAAATAGTCTGTGATACTTGTTCTCTATGTGATGTGACCAAAAAAGCACTCGTACAAGCTCACAGGTTTTTGAACTAGAGAATCTTTGCTTTGCACTTGACAGCTGATTGATCCCAATGATTTGATTTTTGTCCCCGGTTTCGCCGAAGCAGAAATTACGTTTATGAATTTGTGGGGTGGGGCATGGGAAGTGGAGGGCATTGCGCAAGCATTGTAGAATGCAATAGTTACTACGTCACAGGTGCGCGTGTTGCATGCTGCATGCAGCTGCACCTTGGATATCATATAGTGAGGGTGCCATTTCTTTCGGGAACACCCGTCGCTTGCACTTGCTAACTCTTGTGTTTTGTGTATCAAATAAGCTTTTTTAAAAATTATGTGACAAAATGATTATAACAAAAGCTGGTTGACTCTGAGCCCAATCACTTACTAATCCACCCTGTGAGTCGTTGCTTATAAAAAGGGTAGATTAGTAATCCATACCTGGAACTATAGCTACAAGACTTGCAACTAAAATGAAAGGCCAAATAAGGTGTGTTGCAATTGTACAATCAAAATATCCCGTTGATTCGGTCTTCTACTTCCGTTTCATTTGAATCTCAGTCTTCAAAAAGTGGGAAATTAATAGTGCTCCACATCCAATACCATTTTTGTTTCCGACGCGCCTCTGTCGTAACTGGTTGAGGGAGTTTGTTTTGATTTTTATTAAAGCACCTTGTGGTAAATCAAAAGATTTGGGCAGCAATAGCCGAACTTCAACTTTGTGGCAGTTTGTAGCTCAAGTATTATAATTCTGAATCAACCAAAGATCCGCAAGGGGTGCAAATTGCAAAGTGTAGTTCAGGTTCGTTTCACGTGATTGGGGAAAGCCCACATTCCTCAAGTCATACTTCTTGAGGAAGTTTGTCATTTAGCTCTTATTGAATTTGGAGCTCTTCCGCCTGTTTCTCATTCTCACACAACAGAAGGGACTGCTCAATTTTGTGTCATTAAGTACACATCGAAGTCCATATAATAAACAGGGTGAAAGTTGGATCACACGAGACCCTTCACTGAGCTGTACTCATTAACTAATCAAAATGTTTTTGAGGATACTTCTCGGTTATTGTTGAAGAATTCACAATAGTGTTTTGTTTAGAAAAGTTTACTTTTCAAAAAGATGTTACAATTTAACTTTATGCTTTGATACGATTGTGTGATTTGGTTGATTTAAGTTTGATCTTGCTTGTTGCTGACTCCTAGCATTCATCTTTGATATCAGAAAGAAAAAGTATAGAGTGATGTGAAAGTTGGCTTTAATTTATTCTTGCAACATCATTATACCAGAAACAATTGAGTATAACCTATTAAGGATACGGGAGGATTGCCACGTATAAGGAAACCACAGGAACGCTTGGCCAACTTCTGATCGAATGTGCAAGTCACGTTTGAGAAACACTGGTTTCATTGTGGAAACTTTAATGTGGCAAGTAACACTCTTATAGCAACAGTCTAAACCTTGAGTAAATTTTCACAACCTGATTATATGCGAAAAAATAAAGGGTCTAGTACAACCTTTAGTCACGGGAGGTCTACAACAATGAATGAATGATCAACTGTTACTTTTATCTCCCTTATTAAGAATAAAGGTGCGAATTAAAGTTTTACATTTTAAGGTTTACCACCAATAAATAATGCAGGCGTTGTAATTTGAGTTTTTTAGATAGCCACTTAGGTGCTGCATAGGGGATGACGCTCGGTACCACTAGACATTTCTACACATTTCTTCACCGAAACACTGCATTAAAGGTTTGGTCTTCTCCCATAAGTTCATCGAATAACATCAGCTCGAAGCTGCAAATGAGGTGTATCTATGTAGATTTTTGGAATGTATTTCCGTTGTACCTAAACACCGCGAATGCCTCAGCTAACTATGGTAACGTAATTGAAAAGTCATTTAGATTACACATTTAAAGAAAATGGAACAAAAGTAAGACTAAACAAGGATCACATAAATATTATATTTTTTTTTAAGTAGGGTTACTAAAACTAGTTACATTTTATGCACAATTCCTTTTTTTCTTTTTTTTTTTTTTTGGGTTTCACACCAGTTAGTTGCATTAGACAAACCTGGTTGTAATGAAATTTGAATTTAAAGTTTACTTATAGCACTAAAGCAAACCTTTTCACGTAATACTGTTGTTTTTCGTATAAATAAACCCTAAGTTATCATCAAACTCGACAGATGTTTACTTTATTTTGAAAAATTTCGCGCTTTGAGTTGAAAACAGGGTCAAAACTGCACACCGCACCCGCTAACAGAAAACAGACAGCCATCTACACACCTCCTGCGTTAGCATCAACATCTTTTTCTCTTGAGGGCGAACCCTACAATCGGATCTTTTGGCGCTTTATTCGGAATAACCAAAAGGTGGAAGAAAAAAAAAAGATTTCAATTGCTTTTTTTTCCATGAGAAAAAGATTGTTGCAAATTGAATACTACGAAATTATCACCAACGTATAAACAGTTGATCACTCTGGAGCCACAATTACACCGAAATTCAACAAACACAACATTCTTTTTAGTTTCACATTGCCATTGCCTTAACCTCCACCAAGCATTGGTTACAATAGATACCCTTATAATCCAATTTTACCTAATTTTTTTTCGTTCTGGAACGAAACATTGTTTAGTTTGGGTAAAGAACATATTTACATCCAACTAACGTCTTTGGATGCACGAAATTTCTTGTTAGTACAACACGTTGCAAGTTAAATCCTTGATGTACTTTCGAATACCTCGAGGGAAACAACGGAAATGGACAAGATACAACCACAACTGCACCCTCCGCCGACATCGTCGTCGGTGTCGACTACAAAGTCTTCTGGGGACTCAGAACCATTCAAAAGGCGTAGAACAAGGTCAGGGTGTGTTACGTGCAGAGATAGACACATAAAATGTGACGAGACGCAACCTGTCTGCAACAACTGTCTACGACTGAAGCGTGTGTGTTATAGAGGATTGAGACTAAACTTTACACAATACATGCTTTATGACCCACGAAAAGATATTCCACATTGTTATGGGGAGGTTTCGAGCACAACGCAACCTCACAGAATATTAGATCAATCAATCACAATAGCGGCATTGTATAATGGATTGGAGAAGTACCGACCGTATATGCATTTGCATTCTCAGCAAGATCTTAGGGACTCAGATTTAGAATATCAAGACGAGACCTATTTACCGCCCAATGATTCAATGCTGTTAGGGCAATCCAACACAATGGTTGGAAGACCCGTACATCATGAAAAGAGTGGAATTATTTCGATGAACACACAATTAGAGCGTTTGGCACCAATATCAAAGTACACACGGGCAACTCCGAATCCGGAACCTCCTCTTGCCTACCCCAACCAGATCGTCATGAATTCTTTGCAACAGTCGCAATCAGAGACAGTTCTACCTTCTTTGCATTTCACAAATACACAACAACAGCTGCACACTTTAAGCTACCCTACTACAATTCCTCCAATGCAAGTTACATCTCCTGTACAATACACCAATTTTGTGGTCTACAATACAAACCCCTTAAGTTATGATCCTCAGCACTACATAAATTTATTGGTTAAAGAGCAATACTTTTGGTTGCTTGATCAATTCAATGATTTTAACATATGGCAAACCATCATCCCAGTGGTGTGCATTAAAGAGAGTGACAATTTTCTATTTTCATGTTTAATGAACTGTTCTCGAGACCACAACGTCTCCGATGCTATCGATTTACGGCTTTTGATTGATTTTCAAAATTTCAAGTACAATCAGGTCAAGGATATTGAAATTATTCAAACGTCAAATTTGTCACTCTTTGAGACCTTGTTGATTAGTGTTTGTTTGATTTTGTTGGGAATGTATTTGAAAATACCTCACGGCAAACTCACATCCCTTCATAAACAAATACTCAACCACCAATCGAACTTGTTTGATCAACTTTTGTCCAAACTATTTATATATTTCATGCATTCCGGAAGTTCAGAAAAGTCATTAATCATCTCCTCATGCATTCAGTCAATAACGATTTTAAAGTTCTTTATGAACAAGTACTATGACTTAGCATTTATACAAAAGCAATTCACACAATACGCAGATAGCGTTGCACCTGATGAAATTGACAATTCCAGCTTTATCAAATTCAATTCGTATGAAATCAATTTTCTCAATACTTCGTACCACAACGTTGACATCACATCACGGTTTCAAAATGCAAATTTTCAATCATCGAATGCATTACTGCAAAACGTCAATCTCGCAACGTCATCTCAAGGTCCAGGCTTTGAAAACAAATTGACGCAATCTAAATTAACTGAAGCTGCGAAACTCAAGGAATTGTTATGGTATTTAATCAAGCTAGATTATGTCATCAACTTTCCTGACGATGCCGCACAATTCTCAACGATAAACAGTGCCGAACAAGTACTTGATCCACAATTACAAATCGTTACCCCCGAGCAACTCTTCATTCAGTCTCATTCTTATGATCCAAAACGTGTTTCTCGTGCCATTTTACAAAATTTCACTTTCAAGTTGCTAAACATGAACAACGGAATCATTGTTCAGCAATCAAACTTGAGAATTCAGCTGTACCTCGAAATGTCTAAACACAGTGGTCCAGAGGATGAAATGAGTCGCCTGCAGTGCATGCATTACTTTGGGTGGACCCTAAGGTATGTCAACATTAATTAAAGTTGTATACCGTTTGCAGAGATAGAGATTTTTCTTCACTTGTAATGGTATTCTTCAATCGTTATAGCAGCTCCAACCCAAAAAGACTCTATTACCGCAAAAGTAATACATAGCACGTGACAATCGGAAATGTGTAAATTCGATGCGGAAAAAAAATTTTCCATTTCATTTTAGAAAAGTAGAAATTTTTTTTCTTTTTTTTTTTCGATCCCGCTCATCAACAAGACTCTTCTCCCTTTTCTACAACAGACTCAAATCATGTCATTGGGTACTTTATATGCTACTCAGCAAATCAGGAGTCTTCCTGCAAAAGCATTGGTCAAGCACTTCAACTTGGATGTCAAAATTAGCGATAAAGATGCTGCATATGAGAAGAATTTCCCATTGAATAAGATTCCAGCCTTTATTGGTCCAAAGGGATTTACTTTAACTGAAGTTATTGCAATCTGTCTTTATTGTATGTATCAACCAACTTGACCAATAATTGGTTAGCCACAGCAGTGCTTTAAAGTGATGAGAAACTTTTTTTCAATTTATTTAAACAGTTATCCCTGTCTTAATAAACTATGTCGAGAATACCTAATCTGAAGAATTCAGCATTTATATGGTGGTCTAGTTGAGATTTAATTTTAATTTTTACTAACATTGCATTTTAGTCATCAACTTGGGTGATCCAAAATCTAAATTGTTGGGTAAGAATGCTGCTGAATATGCTCAAATCTTAAAGTGGACCTCTTTGGCTAACACTGAGTTGTTACCAACAGAAGCCAAAGTTTTCAAGCCATTGAATGGTACCCTTCCATACAACAAGAAGCAAATTGACGAGGGTTCTGCTTATTTGGAAAAAGTCAATGGGGTCTTTGAACAAAGATTGTCAAACTACACTTACTTGGTTGGTGAAAGAATCACTTTTGCCGACATCTTAGCTGCTACTTTGTATGTCAGAGGGTTTGATTTCTTGTTTGGTGAACAATGGAGAAAGCAACATCCAGGAATCACCAGGTGGTACAAGACTATCATCAAGTCCCCCATCTTGGTAGAATTTTTGGGCGATTACAAATTCATTGAGAAGCCAATTGAATATGTACCTCCAAAGAAGGAAAAGAAGGAGAAAGCTCCTGCTGCTGCTCCAGCTAAAAAGGAAGCTTCTGCTGCAAAAGCTGCCGATGAAGAACCTGCTCCAGCTGCTGCACCAAAGCCAAAGCACCCATTGGAAGCTTTGGGTAAGCCAAAAGCTCCATTGGATGAGTGGAAGAGAACTTATTCTAATGAAGAAACCAGAGAAGTTGCCATTCCATGGTTTTGGAAAAACCAATACGATCCAGAAGAATGGTCATTGTGGAAAGTTGACTACAAATACAATGATGAATTGACTTTGACCTTCATGTCCAACAACTTGATTGGTGGATTCTTCAACAGATTATCAGCATCAACCAAATACATGTTTGGATGTATGGTTGTTTATGGTGAAAACAACAACAATGGTATTACTGGAGCCTTTTTGGTTAGAGGTCAAGATTACGCTCCAGCATTTGATGTTGCTCCAGATTGGGAATCATACGAATTCACCAAATTGGATGCTTCAAAGGATGAAGATAAGAAGTTCTTTGATAACATGCTTGCCTGGGATGAACCAGTTGTTGTTAATGGTGAAAAGAGAGAAATCTCTGACGGTAAAGTCTTCAAGTAGATATTTGTATACTGCTGCCTTTGATAGGTTTTATATATGTTCTACAATTAATATGCCCCCCCCCCTTTGTACGAAACCTGGTATGACTTTCTTTTTATAAAAAAATCCTTCATCATGTAAAAGAAAATTTTGAAGAGAGAAAAAAAAAGTAAACCCGTAACGTGTTTGGAAAAGAAAAGCTTGAGATCAAGAATACATTTCTGGGATTTTCACCACATTGCGTTGATATATCCCACCACAGTAGCAACGGATCCACATTTTGTCAAAGGGGCCAAAATAGGCGCACATTAAAAGTATCTCCACACCTTCAATCACAACAATGGTGCATTATAGAAATCCATACATCAATTATATACGAAGGAAACCGTTGGCACTTTTAGCACCAATCACCGTCTTTCTATTCATCTATTTTTTTCTCTTTGGATCTTTCTCATCGACATCTTCGGCAAAATCAACTCCGAAATACAGCTACGATAAGAAATCAAAGTCATGGTTTAGCTCCAATAACAAGGATTCGGTAATGGTGAAGAATTTGCCCAAAAATCACATATCCCACTATGACTTGAACAAATTGACTTCGTCATCCGATGCATTGGCCAAGAAGGAAGAAGTGTTGATCTTGACACCAATGACAAAGTTTTTACCTGAGTATTGGGAAAACTTGAACAAGTTAACGTATGATCACTCGTTGATCTCATTGGGATTTATATTTCCAAGGACTGAAGAAGGGGATGAAGCGTTGAAGAATTTGGAGACGGCATTGAAAAAGAGCAAAGCTGATAAGACATTGAATTTCAAGAAGGTTACTTTGTTGAGACAAGACTCAAACTCATTGGGTAGTCAGTTGGAAAAAGATAGACATGCTTTCAAGGTGCAAAAGGAAAGGAGATCAATGATGGCATTGGCAAGAAACTCATTAGTGTTTTCCACCATTTCGCCTTCGACATCTTGGATCTTGTGGTTGGATGCTGATATAGTTGAGACCCCTCCAAACTTGATTCAAGATTTGGTTGCCCATAATAAGCCAGTTTTGTCAGCCAATGTGTACCAAAGATACTATGACGAAGAGAAACAACAGCAGTCGATCAGACCATATGACTACAACAACTGGGTTGAAAGTGAAGAAGGTTTGAAATTGGCTGCTGGTTTGAGTGATGATGAAATCATTGTTGAGGGATACTCAGAAATGGCCACGTACAGAGCTTTGATGGCGCACTTTTACGACCCGAATCAAGATGTTAACACTGAAATGGCGTTGGATGGTGTTGGTGGCGGAGCGGTCATGGTGAAAGCCGATGTTCATAGGGATGGGGCGATGTTCCCATCGTTCCCATTTTACCACTTGATTGAAACGGAAGGATTTGCTAAAATGGCAAAAAGATTGGGCTATGAAGTCGTTGGATTGCCCAATTACTTGGTGTATCATCACAATGAGTAGAGTAGAGTAGAGTAAGGTAGAGAAGAGTAGAATAATTTAAACGGTAACACAGGTGTAGGTACAGATAACTGTAGGCTTTAAAAAATGATGGCAGTGGACGTACTAGCTCTATGAGGTGTATGCCATGTCTTTGAAGGAGACAAAACAAGTGATCGTATATCTCACTTTCTCCATCTCCGATATATCACCGGATTGTGCAAAAACCTTTGGACCGAGAACGTTTGCTGTTCCGCAATTATATTTCCTGTTCAGAGTGATTTTTTTTTTTTTCATCGAATCCCCATTACTAAGACACATAGAATTAGAGAAGTCGCCTCAACGCAACAGATATGCTTAGACAATTTACAAGATTTGCAATTGCTCGTCAAAGTGCAAGATTTACTAGAACTTATGCTACAAGAAATTCCGCCACACGTAATAATGTTAATACAAAATTAGCAGCTGGTATGATTGTGCCAATGGCTGTTGCCATTGGATACTTATCCTGGTCTAGCTCGATCCAGAATGAAACAGTTTTAGGAGTGGCCGAAAGCATTCAAGATAATTTCGAAGAAGGAGCTGCCGCTGCTGAAAAGCATCAAGAAAAGTTCAAAACCGAGCAAAAGCAATTACAAGAGCAAAAAGGCTCCGAAGAAGTTGCGGACATTGAAAAGTTGAAAACCGATTTGACTAAAAAAGCCGGAGCTCTTGACACCAAAGATGTTTCATCAGACTCATCAACTGGCAAACAAGCCGCTGAGAAGTTGGATGACGATACTAGTAGACACGAAGCCAGTGATCCTGAAAAGGTGGAAAAAACTAAGGAAAACAAAGACGCGCTTGCTGATAAACCAGAGGCCGAAGCTTCAGAAAAGAAGGAAAAGAAGGAAAAATTGAGTGAAAAGTCAAGCGATTCTAAGCTGAATGACAACAAATCAGGAAATCAGTCGAATGACAGCAACAATAACTCCTCATCATCATCTGAGGAAAATAATTACCAAGGTGCTGCTTATAATCCAGAGACTGGTGAAATCAATTGGGATTGCCCTTGCTTGGGTGGTATGGCACATGGACCATGTGGAGAGGAGTTTAAAGAAGCATTTTCTTGTTTTATCTACTCAGACACTGAACCTAAAGGTATCGACTGTATCAAGAAGTTTGAAAACATGAGAACTTGTTTCAAAAAGCACCCGGAACACTATAAAGAGGAATTGTATGATGATGATGATAAGGAGAACAGTACTGAAATTGTTGAGCATGAAGTTTTGGAGACTGCTGAACCTGCTATAAAGGAAATTGAACAAGCCACTGAATCGAAACCTTCAAAGTAGATTTTTCAATGAGTTGAGATTGATCTTAGTAAAAGTTACATGTAATAGAATTTGTATATAATAGCATTGTTGTAGTTGAAACCCAATAATGTCTCAACAATTTATTTTCAGACACGACAGTTTTTGGGTTTGAGAAAGATTTTTTCTTTTCCTTTTTTAAAAAAAATAGAGACCTCATCTCATCCTCAAATTCAAACTCATCCAAGATATACCACTTTTATCAACAACAATTACAGACTCAAGATGCAGTTGTCGTGGAAGGATATACCGCCGGTACCAACATCTAACGATATGTTGGATATAATATTGAACCGTACCCAAAGAAAAACACCCACGGTCATTAGACCAGGGTTCAAAATCACTCGTATTCGTGCTTTTTACATGAGAAAAGTCAAATTCACTGCAGAAGGTTTTGTTGAAAAGTTCAACGATTTATTAAGTGGCTTCCCCAATATTAATGATGTACACCCTTTTCATCGTGATTTGATGGATACATTGTATGAAAAAAATCATTATAAAGTTTCATTAGCAGCAGTGTCCAAGGCCAAAACTTTAATTGAACAAGTGAGCAGAGATTATGTTCGTCTTTTGAAATTTGGCCAGTCATTGTATCAGTGTAAACAGTTGAAGAGAGCAGCTTTGGGTCGTATGGCCACTATAACTAAAAAATTGAAGGACCCATTTATTTATTTGGAACAAGTGAGACAGCATTTGGGCAGATTGCCTAGTATTGACCCAAACACTCGTACATTATTGATTTGTGGTTATCCAAATGTTGGAAAATCATCATTTTTGAGATGTATAACCAAGGCAGATGTTGAAGTGCAGCCATACGCATTTACTACAAAATCATTGTATGTCGGCCATTTTGATTACAAATATCTCAGATTCCAAGCTATTGATACTCCCGGTATCTTGGACCGTCCAACCGAAGAAATGAACAACATCGAAATGCAGAGTATATATGCTATTGCACATTTGAGGTCGTGTGTATTGTACTTTATGGATTTGAGTGAACAGTGTGGATTTTCTATTGAAGCACAAGTGAAATTATTCCACTCAATTAAGCCCTTGTTTGCTAATAAATCAGTCATGGTTGTTATGAACAAGTCTGATATTATCAAAGTTGAAGATTTAGATGTTGAAAAGCAAGAAATGTTGGATACTTTGAAAACTGTACCTGGTGTTGAAATCATGCACACTTCGTGCTATGAAGAGGATAATGTTATGCAAGTGCGTAACCATGCTTGTGAGAAGTTGTTGACGGCTAGAATTGAGCAAAAATTAAAGGGAACTGCTAGAGTCAATAACGTATTGAATAAAATTCATGTTGCTCAACCGCAACAAAGAGACGATGTCGAGAGGTTGCCATATATACCAGAAGGAGCTAAAGATGTGCTCAAATATGATCCAAATGATCCAAATAGAAGAAAATTGGCTAGAGACTATGAAGCTGAAAACGGTGGTGCTGGTGTCTTTAACATTAACTTGAAAGACAAGTATATTTTGGACGATGAGGAGTGGAAGCAAGACACCATGCCTGAGTTATTGGATGGTAAAAATGTTTATGATTACTTGGATCCAGATATCGCTGCTAAATTGCAAGCCTTGGAAGAAGAAGAAGAAAGATTAGAACAAGAGGGATTTTATGATTCTGATGACGATGATACCAATGATGCCAACATGGACATGACTGAAGAAGAAATACAAGACATCAAAGACAAGGCACAATGGATCAGGAATAAACAAAAGACAATGATAATTGAAGGTAGAAATAGAAAATCATTGAAAAATAAGGCGATTATGCCAAGAGATCAAGTCAAGAAATCATTTGGTGATTTGGAGGAACACATGTACAACATTGGCTATGATACTGACAAATTGCGTGATACCATTGGGAAAAAGAGGAAAGCCACTGATGAAGGTAAAGCATCAGGTGTCGATATATTAAGACAGAACCAAGGTATTAAAGCCAGGAAGTTGGCCAAGAAGAAGCAAGCTGCTTCCCAATCTGATAGATTGAATGATGGTGTTAGTGATGGAGCAATGAGATCACAAGCTGAAAGATTGGCCAAGATCCAAAGAAGAGAAAGAAATAGAATGGCTAGACAAGGTGAAGGTGATAGACATTCAACTGCTGCATTACCTAAACATTTGTTTAGTGGTAAGAGGGGTATTGGATCCAGTGATCGTCGTTAAGGAAGGGGAGAGGGAGTGTGTGTGTATCGTTGTTGTTAGTTAGTGTAAGTTAAAAAAAGGGAAAGAGCTATTCTCATTTGATTCGTAAACTCCGTACTGTTTGGATCTTGTGTTTTTCCGAAACTGAAATTTGGTTGTCCATATAATTTCCATTGTTTGTAGCCCCTGACTAAATTGTCATGACAACGAGTGTAGACGAAGCCTAAAAAAGTATTCAGTTGAGCGTGCATCCACAGCCCCTCCCTCTTTTTTTCTCTCCGCCCCTCTTTTTTACCTGGGAAGAGCCCACTTTTAACCCAATTAGTCGAATAGATGTGTAACGGTTCAAATACCACCAAGGTGGTAACTCACTCTTTCTTTTATTTCATTTTAACTATTGAATTGGCATTTTAGTTTTGGTGAATGGCCTAATCTATGATATTAGAGATAAACTATATTGTTGACGCGCATCTAGACCTCCTACCAAAGTTTCAAAACTAGTCGAAAAATGGTTTACATCACATCGAAGAAGACTGTTATTGTTGGCTTTTTTGATAAGCGAAAACGGGAAAGGAAAAACCACAATATACATTTATTTTCAAGCTAAAGCGACTAGTAAAGATGTGGAAGCTTATGTGCTGATGCTGGAGCATGGTGGTTTTGTGTAATAAATTGAAGCAAGATAAGGTCAGTGAATAAGGGAAAGGAGTTGATTATATAATACTATGGTACAATTATTATGTAAAAAAAAAAATGTTTTGATATTGCTTTCATGAAACAATTTCAATTTCAATTTATTCCAATATCTTCGTCCATCTTGAGCTCTCTGGATTGGAACTTGATGTTTTGGTCTTACAAAACTATTGTTTCGACTCGTAGTCCGAAGGTATTGAGATAGAGCCTTCGATATGCAAGAATATAATGCCATATATGCATAATGCACGCTAAAGGCAGTGCACAACAATAAAAAGTTTTCTGTTTTTCCTATTGGTAATCAGTTGAGGGATTTATGAGAGGTAAGCCACCTCCACCACCGCCGCCATTGATACTTTAGTCTAGATGCAACTATCACTTTCTGATAACCAAAATAAGAACAAACAACACGTGACTCATGAAAGTATCATAAACTGTGTAATTAACATATATCAGTGCTAAGTCATAGCTCAACGGGAGTTATCAATCTCTCTTGTTTACTACCTCTTTATGCTCTCTATACACACTTTTTGTTCTATTCTATTGTGTTTCAACTACTATTTGCTCATAAGTTGATCCACAGTTTTTTTTTTTCTTTTTCTAAAACGGTTTTGTGATCTCCCCCTTCCCTATCTATGAAACTAAATAATAGTTCTGTATATATACATAGATAAGGGACAAATTGGAAGAGTAAAGAAAAGATCAAAACCAACTCCTATTCACTTATTCCCTTTCCTCCCCCGCCTGTTTTAACCACAAGCTTGCCAAAGTCTTCAATAGTAACACCCATTAGGTCATGCCCCAATCAAAGGCTGCCCTGTTTCGACTGGACAATCACTGTCACATTAACAATAATAACTTCAAATTTCACAAGCATCCCAACGCCACAACTGACGGTTTTAATGATAAACAACAACCACGCCAACCACTTGGTCATGCATTTGATCTCAGTTCATTAGGTGCTGATTTACCTCCAAATACTGGTCCACCGGGTACTGTGCCTGTCACAAATGGATCGTCGTCAAATGCTAATAAAAATTTGAGTCATGTTCCCTGCAAATTCTTTAAGCAGGGAAATTGTCAAGCTGGTGATTCATGTCCGTTTTCTCATAATATTGAAGGAGCTTTGGCTGCTGATAAATTGCCTTGTAAGTACTTTTTACGAGGTAATTGCAAATTTGGTTTGAAATGTGCTTTGGCTCACTATTTACCTGATGGAACTAGAGTCAACGGTAGGAACATTATGGACCATAATTGGAATAATGGGGGTGACGGTTACCCTAAACACAACTACGGGGCCAAGCAACAAAAGTTCAATAACGGTCATGGCTCGCACTACCCTACAAACCAAGGCCATGGAAAAACCTCACCTGAGTATGACTACAGAAGACTTGGAGGGTTGGAAGGTGACACCGTAACCAGAGAACGTTATAGCAGTGTTTCTCCACCAGATACAAATTTAGCTGAAATTAATGCATTTCAAAACCCTGGATACTATAATAGCTACAAAGGAAAGCAGCAGGGGCATCCACACCAACCTGTGTTTTCTTATTTCGGTCAACAGCAACAGCAGACTTATACCCAGCCACGCAACATTTCTCAAAAAGAGGCTCCAATTTCCTTCGACTCTCTAACAGATGACAGTCTTTCGAGATTTTGCAACCAACCGCAACAGGGGATCCCAACAACTTCTCAAAATGAGCCTCTCTCTTGGTCACCAGTTGAGCAATACGCAAAACCAGTTGATTATCATGCACAATGGGGTGTCCAACATAGAAGAGTGGGCTCTCACAATCATCCGCACAGCTTAGGATCCGATACATTTTCAAACGTTTTTACGGAAGCAAATGCGTTCAACGTACCAGCGCCTCAGCTGCAAAGTGGTGTACGCCGGTCTTATTCAACTGGTGGACAATTTCCCACGGTAAAGACAACTATCTCACCTCCTAAGATATCAACAACTTCTGGCATCAATATCCAATCTTCAACGCCTTCAGCAACCACACCAACGTCCCGGTTTTCGCTAAACTCTGCTGAATCAACTGCGATATCGCAAACCAATGATTGTAACTTGCCAGTAAAACCAAATATCTCGCAATACCTGTACCAGCACATGTCCCTCACTTCGCCAGTTTTTGATGATGAAGAAGATGAGGGAGTTGAAGATGAACAGTTGGCAACGAGTGACGAGCACAATTACAGTCGGAATCACAATGGCAGCCTCGATATCGGCCATCGCCAACACCAACTTTTCACCGATGATGTGTTTGAGGGAGATTTTTTACCTGGTTTATTAGCTGATGTGATCTTGACCCCACAAGAATTGAAACGACGTGATTCAAGATCACAAAGCGGTACATTAAACAGTCGGCCAAGCTTGCGTGGTTTGCTTGAAGGAATTGAGTGTAGCGAAATCAATGAACGTAGCGATTTCGATGGAAAGCCAAGAGGAACGCCTCATGAAGATGTTTTCCTTATGGAGTGATATTCGCATGGTGGCTTTACGTGTCCTTGAGGTTCAGTATGAGCTGATTTGCAAGTGTTGTTATCCGTTTATCGATAAAGCTAGAGACTTTAGGGGTTTCAAAAAAAAAATTTGTTTGATTTCATTTTCGGTTTTTATTTTATAGGTTAGAGTTTATTGATTAGGTAGGATTCAATTCAAAAGGTGTTACTTTAAATTGTTTACAGGTCGGAATCAAATTGGTGAACCGCCCCCCTTCCCAATTGGTTCTCCTTTTCTATTTACAAGGTAGACTGTGCCTCTCTTCTCTCTTCACTTTGGAGCATCACGATAGATATCAGCAGCTTTCAAAACAAACTTTTGCATCGCATGGGCATCAAAAGCATCCAACTCAGGCTTCAATCCTCGTTTATCATCGCTTTCAAATAATTTACCCACCAACAAAATTTGTCCATTGAATGGATTCATGGAGTACACGAGGTAATCAGTACTTTGACTTTCAACATCTTGAATCAACTTACCGCCAACCCTTTCTGACACAGTTACATGTTGGGTAGTTTTCAATTTCATGATAAATTGTACATAACATCCAATTCCATCTTGATCGGGAATAACACTAAACATGCTAATCTTGGGGTTGGCATCAATAGATTTCAAGTCCCAGGTAATCTTGTAATTCGGTTGAAAATTAGCAGCTCTTAAATTGAGCACATCAATCAAATGTTTACCACAGCATTGATTTAATTTCAAATTGATAAATTTGGAAGCATCACGCAGTGACGACGTAGTTGATGTGAAATTGTTACAAGCCTGAGCAAAAATCTTATTCGTCTTGACATAATTCTCAATAGCTTTGTCTTTCCATTCATTGAATTGTAATGGTTGAGCAATTTCTCGTTTATATTTGATGACGTTATAAGTATTAAATGCAAACGTAAGCAATCGACGCAACATCAATTTGGGCCATGATAATGGGGAGTAGTTGAAAAGACGTGGTGGAATGTACAAATCCGACATAACTCCAATGTAAGCAAGAGGAACGTTTGCAATATTCATTTGCTTTTTCTTTTTAGCTGGAGGATCAGAGTCATTTGCTTTGGTGGAGTAGTATGTTACCTGTGGGGATAATCGAAGTATGGGAGTTATCCGTTGCGTAATATGAAGTGGCTTAATAGCACCAATGTCAGTCACTCTCCTCAAACCTAGCATCGTAAGTATATTTCAAGTTGTAAGATTGTGTGCCTGGCTTCTTTACAACTGATGAAAAATCGTAATGAAAAATTTACCAAATGACATAAATTATTATCTTGCGACAATTGAATGAAATTATTTTGCGACAATCTAAAAAGAAAAAAGATTTAAGTCATCTGCGATGACCAATAGAGTCTCAATCAACAATAATCTAACAATATCACATTCCCTACTCCCTCCCCAACACCCGGTGTACAAAATCCACAAAAAGCTACTCACATGCCATCTCAAAATAAGACAAAGCAGGTTCCTGAAAAGGAAAGGTTCATTCAATGTTGTGCTGATATATCTCTCGATTTGGTTGCGTCATTGAAATCATCAAAAGATATAAACTTAAATGGACTCATCACTCGATATGCCAAAAAACACAAGCTTAAAAGTCAGCCACGCTTAACGGATATCATATCTTCAATACCTGATCAGCATAAGAAATACCTCATACCCAAATTGAAAGCTAAACCTGTGCGTACAGCTTCAGGAATCGCAGTTGTTGCTGTCATGTGTAAACCACATAGATGTCCCCATATTGCATATACCGGTAACATATGTGTGTACTGTCCTGGTGGTCCCGATTCTGACTTTGAATATTCAACACAGTCTTATACTGGTTATGAGCCAACATCAATGAGGGCTATTAGAGCGAGATATGACCCTTATGAGCAAGCCAGAGGTAGAGTTGATCAGTTGAGGCTGTTGGGACATTCAATTGACAAAGTTGAGTATATCATCATGGGGGGTACTTTTATGTCATTACCTATTGATTACCGAGAGAACTTCATCACACAATTGCATAATGCCCTTACTGGATTCAATGGTAAAGGCATTGATGAGGCGATAGAATTTTCTCAACAATCACAAACCAAATGTGTTGGTATCACAATTGAAACTAGACCGGATTATTGTACTGAAACTCATTTGAGTGATATGTTGAAATATGGATGTACACGTTTGGAAATTGGTGTGCAAAGTGTTTATGAGGATGTGGCTAGAGACACCAACCGAGGACACACGGTTAAAGCTGTGTGTGAAACATTTGCAGTGGCCAAAGATGCTGGCTATAAAGTTGTTAGTCACATGATGCCTGATTTGCCCAATGTTGGAATGGAACGTGATTTAGAACAGTTTAAGGAGTACTTCGAAAACCCTGCTTTCAGAACTGATGGTTTAAAATTGTATCCCACATTGGTGATTAGAGGTACTGGGCTATACGAGTTGTGGAAGCAAGGGTTATACAAATCTTACAATGCGAATGCATTGATTGATTTAGTCGCTAGAATTTTGGCGTTGGTTCCTCCATGGACTCGTATCTATCGTGTACAAAGAGATATCCCCATGCCCTTGGTTACTTCTGGTGTTGAAAATGGTAATCTACGTGAGTTGGCATTGGCAAGAATGAAGGATTTCGGTACATCATGTCGTGATGTACGTACTCGTGAAGTTGGTATACAAGAAGTTCATCACAAAGTGGTGCCCGATCAAGTTGAATTGATTCGTCGTGACTACTATGCTAATGGTGGTTGGGAAACCTTTTTAAGTTATGAAGATCCAAAGCAAGATATCCTCATTGGGTTGTTACGGTTGAGAAAAGCTAGTAAAAAATACACTTACAGAAAAGAATTTACCGGACAACAGACGTCAATAGTGAGGGAGCTACACGTTTATGGATCTGTTGTTCCTTTGCATTCAAGAGATCCAAGGAAATTTCAACATCAAGGTTTTGGAACTTTGTTGATGGAAGAAGCAGCAAGAATTGCGAAAGAAGAGCACGGATCGCTGAAGATTAGTGTTATTTCCGGGGTGGGTGTAAGAAACTATTATGCTAAATTGGGATACGAATTGGATGGCCCATTTATGTCAAAGATGCTATAAGCTGCAATTTTGATATTTAGTTTATATTTATAAGAATTTAGAGGATTTGGAGAGGTGCGTAACGTATCGACTGTTTCAAATTGCAAGTCTTGCTTCGATCGCATTTAATCGATCTAATTAAATCAATTTCTATATACTGCTCTATAAAATCATCCTCTTCTATACTATTTACCACCCTTGGTCTCTTTATTCAAGTTTTGTAGGAAACTTTTATTATTAGTTTGAGGTAATCCACCTCTATGTAATGCTGGAGCACGTACCTTCTTTTTCAATAATGAATGAACTGATTCGGCATTGTTTGCTCTCTGTGGGATTGCAGCTGCTGGTTTGGCTTTGGATACAGATGGCGTTACCGCTGATGCTGATGCTGTTGTACTTGACTCAGATACGGATACAGGTGCCTGGCCATGTTTCAACTGGTGCAATCTTTCTTGTACTGTTTTGTCCAAATGTTGGGGTTGGTCTCTATACTTGACCAACCAAGGATGTTGTAACAAACCACCGTAGGACGGCCTTAGATCGGGGTTCTTATTCAAGCACGACTTGACAAAAAACTGTGCTTCTTTTGAATATCGAGATGCATCTAATTTGGGAGGCTCGCCATCGACAATTGCACTCAATTGAGAAAAGATGTTATCATAAGTTTCTGCTGGGTAAGGGTAGTGGCCCACGGCTAATTCCAAAATGGTTAATCCCAACGACCACACGTCGGACTGGACAGAGTATGTGGCTTCATCTGGCTTCAAACTCTTGATTCTTTCTGGCGCCATGTACGATTGACACCCGATGTTAGTTTTCGCCATTGATGCCACCAAGTTGCCCGAAACACCAAAATCACAAAGTTTGACTTTGCCTTGAGAATTGACCAATATATTTGTTGGTTTAACATCACGATGAATGATGTTGTGCTTGTCCTTAAGTTCCTTTAAGCCACGTATGACGGACTCGGTAATGTATGCCAATTCACTTTCATCTTGCACTCCAATATCATTACCAAAAATCTTGTCGAGTGAGCCACCATCCATATATTCAATACACATGTAAACAGCACCTTCAACAAAAAAAGCACCATAAAAGTCGACAATGTATGGCGAATCGCATTTGTGTAAAATGTCCAATTCCATCAAAATTTGGGTAAACTTTGTTTCATCCAATTCCAATCTCACTTCCTTCATGGCCATTAAAACGCCCGTAGGTTTGTGCAAAACTTTGGAGACTGATCCGTAGTTTCCTCGTCCCAATTCCTCCAAGTACTCAAATTCATCTAAAGAAATATGGAAAGACGAACCTGATGAAAAATCTATACCTTTGGAATGTAACGACGCTTTCCCCGCAAAGTTTAATTGACCAGATTTGATGTCGATATATTTCGAGTAATTGGCAAAGAGACCTTGTAGTTGCGGTTCTTTCTCTTGCTGTTGAGGACTATTATTATCGCTCGATGGGCCGGAGGAATTGGACTTGCCCAAACTACTACTTCTTGAAGGAATATTGCTTCCTGGTGAATCCAAATTAAGCTTGAAATTGGGCTTCTTTTTCCGTTCAGATAATCGTCTCGATAACTCATTGGGTGTACCTAGTTTGGAATTGATCGTGCTTGCAAATGGAGTTGATGTGGTCGAAGATGGTGCTGTGGAAGATGGTGCTGTGGAGGAGTTTACATTAGATGTTGCTAAAGTGTCACCACCAGTAGTGGAAGTGGATGACGCCACACCTGTAGTCCCCAACAGTGGCTGCTCACGGTCTGGTGTTCTGGCAACTGCTGTATCAAGGCTGAGTGATGCATCTAGCGAAGTTGGTGACATTGCGGCTGATGGTGGTGATTCTGATGAAATTGGTGGACTACCAAATGGAAACGCATTGGTGTTTAACTTCATTCCTCGTCTTTGGGATAGCGACGGTTTCTTTTGTATATTCATTTGTGGCTTGAAGTTTGGAGATTGTGCAGGGTTCAGATTGGGGCTCGATATCTGGCCGTGAGTTTGTCCTGGAATACCTCTACTTGAAGTAGTTGAATTCCTAAGGGGCACATTCGCAAGTTGAGAATTGGAATTAACTGAATTTATTGCATTCTTAGAGTCTAATGCAAAATCTCGATTGCTAGATGTTGCCGATGGGATGTCAAGTTGGTTTTTGCTAGTTGAAGTAGTTCCAATCTCCTGATCAACATTGGACAAAGTTTCCAATTTTGAGTCACTTTTGAATTCGGTGGCATGTGGAGGAGGTGCCGGTGGTGCAAGTGACAGCTGTGTAGGTGATGCCATTGACACATTTGGTGCCGTTGCATTGTGTTGTTTGTAAACATTCATTGGTTCCGAAGCTGGCTTTGATCGTTTTTGCTGAAAAGCCAATAATCTGGCTTGTATGTCACTATTCAATGGAGTATGTACTGTTGAAGGTGCTATAGGTGGAGAAGATACAGGTGGTTGAGCCATAGATGGGGCGGATGCAGGTACAGATACAGATGCGGAAGCTATTGATGTTGATGTTGATGAAACGGATGATTCTGAAGCACTTCTGGCATCTGCATCCCGATCTAGACTCAACTTTTCAAATCGTTGTTGCGTGTCGTCTTTGCTTGACCCTTCACTCATACTGTGATGATGATATGTACTTGTGTGTGGTGAATAGGGGTGTCTTTCCGTATGTGTTTGATGCCAACTGTGTTTGTATAATATTTATAAATTCGGATTCCGCTTTTCTCCCTCGTAGTTTGCTCTTCTGTTGTGTGTATTTCTTTTTTTCTTTTGCTTTTTTTTTTTATTCTATGGTGTGCCTCAGGCGGGTGGAGAGTGTATTGTATTGTATTGTATTGTATTGTATTGTATTGTATTGTATTGTGTATTGTAATACACAAAAAAGCTTGTTTGAGACAACTGATGGAATCTGCACTTGATCAGTAGTCAAAGGCGTGGCAGGGTACTAGTGGTAGCAGTAGCAGTGATAGTGCAAGTTTGTGTGAGTATTTTGCAATATGGTTGCGTTGCAGGCAATGGATAGGTCTCAGTAAGTCGCCTTTGCAGTTTAAGTCTTTTCTTAGGGTAAAAGTGGCCTTTTCTTGTCTTTAAGTAGAAATAAAGTGGTACTCTCTTCAACTCTCTCTTTATTACCAAGCTTGTGCTCAGTTAGTAATCAATTGTCGTGGATTTGAGACTTCTGGACTGTTCAACTCCGCTGGTGTTGAACTTCCTATGGGCAAGGTAATTGAAAAATGCTGTCTTGCCTTTGATATCGTATTCTTGTGTATATTGGTTAGGGGTTCACAATCCGTACACTATGAATATATATTATGTTACCTCGTTTTGTTTACGACCGATTTTCAAGTCAAAGAGTAATTGTGATACATATATATATATATATATTAATTTATGCACATTCCTCGAGGTTTAAAGTTCAAAACGTTTCTACCTAAACGGACTCAACAACACGTCTCTTACTTCGTCCATTGTTTCTTTTCAGGTCCTTTCACTTTGTTCCGCATTGGTTTAGCCTACGGCCCTGAAAAGATTTTGCATTTGTGTACCTTTATTTAAGTGCTCAACATCTTGCAGATGCACCAAATGCCCTTCGCAGCCTCCTGCGTCAAGTGTGAATGCATTGCGAACACAACGTTTCTTTCTTGTTTGCTTAATTGAAGTGGGTGGGGTCGAAGAGGCATTGGAGGCTTACCTAGTGTGATCAGTGGTTGCTCGACTATACGCCAATCCCAGTATCACTCAATTTTACAAAGGTGCACTTCGATGCAAATCTATTTAAGAATCTTGCACAAACGAGGTATTTCCAACAGTGGTCTCGGAGTAATCGTATAGTTTGTGTGTTGACAATTATTTTTTTGATTTGGTAAAACTAAATTGTATGTTTGATTTTCTATAAATAGTAAAATGTACACAGCTCATGCACGAAAGCTAAACTTTGTCAGACTGAACTAAAGTATCGTATTTGCATTACCACTGAGCTTACACGTCAAATTTAAACGAATTTTGAATGCGAGAGCCCGACGGTTGAAGCACCTGTAAACGAAAGTGTTTTTTTCACAAGAAGATTGTACCATCTTCATCATATCCTCAGTGTAGTATCACCTTTGTAAGTGAAATCAAATTATCATGCCATCTAAATTCACTTTGTGTTGTAAAAATTGCCCCCCGTGGCTAACCGGCCGTGCGCCACTAGATTGAAATACAATGTGTACAACCGCCCTGGTTAACTATTGTGTTTTTTTGTGTTTGTTCTTGAAGAAAAGGAAAAGGGCAAATTAGAGATCGTGTATGTACCAATTTGTTAAGGAGATTTGTGTAATCTTGATAAAGTGGACACGCACAGTCTAATTCTATATCGTGACATACACAGTCTGACTACATTATTACTAAGACGATACTAAAGGAAATAAAGAATGCTCAACTTCTGCATTGAGTTTGGTTGCCACTGACGGTGTAGGTATCGGTGTTATCCTTACTCGATAAATAGCTGTATTGTCTTTGTGAAAAGGGGGCGTGAATAAATTAGGGAATAAATTCCAAAAGTTGAGGGAAAAGAGCTCGCTTTCTTATACCTTATAGAAAGTCGATACTTCAAGCGTGCACCGTTGCGATAAATTCTTTAGGCATTTCACAAGTAACAGCTGCAAACTTTTGTTGGGTATTTCAAAAATTGGCCACAATTTGTGTTATTTGTATACTTGGGCCCACTGCACTACCACTGGGAACATATCACAATAGTTCCATCGCTCTTTGATGTTCGTAATAGTGGAATCCGCGGTGAGACACCCTTTACAAAATAGGCCTTTACAGGAAACTGTGTAAAACAAATACTTTGCGCACGCAACGTAGGAAAGTTTTGTTAGTCCGTGATGAATTTCATGATTCGCAAAGAGTTGCACATCTCGTATAGCAATGGTTCAGCTATTGGTGTATATAGTTGCTCGACTGTGTGACAGCAAGTTTGCAAATGAATATTAAAAATGGGATCAATTCCTTACTTTGTAACAAATATGCCTTATGTATACAACTCTTTGACTGAAAACGATACTAATTTTTGTTGAAAATCATTGTTTTCAAAATTTCGATCATATATTGAAATAGCAACAGGCGCGAGAAAGTGGATGTGACACCCTTTCTTTTTCAATTTGCTCATTCTAGTGCCTAGAGTAGTGACACCCTTTCTGGGCGACTCTTGTTGCAAAATTCGAAGAAAATCTGTATGCTGCATCATCTTCATTGGATCACGTGAAGGTCTTCGCTTCTAAAGGAAAAAAAAAAAAAAAAGTAGTTCGGACCATCAACTACATCAAAAGGGCTCTCCAAACTAACCTCATCATGTCATCAGCTAGGCAAGGGGTACTACAGGTACGAAACCCAACATTAGCCTCACAAACCACGCCCGAGCAAAGGTATTGGAGAAGTTATATCAGTCCACAATTAATCAAAGAAAATCATTCAATAAACCACATTGAATTTAATCCAGCATCGCCGTATGATTTTGCAGTTGTGTCGTCCACTAGGATACAAATATTCTCATCAAAAACAAGACAAATAATCAAAACATTTTCAAGGTTTAAAGATGTGGTTTACTCTTCCAACTTTCGATACGATGGGAAATTGCTCTGTGCATCAGATGCTAGTGGTCTTGTATCTATATACGACAGTTATCAACCACGAAATTTACTAGTCAGCTTGAACCCATCACTGCATCCTACCCATGTTACGAAATTTCATCCAACTGTTGGCTCCAATTTAATCACTGGATCTGATGATCGTATATTAAGAGTGTGGGATATTTCGCAAACGTCACAAGGACCCGTCCAATCATTCGATGAGCTGCATCATGGTGATTATATAAGAAATGTAAACTTCGTTCCAGGAGATTCAAACTTGATAGTAACTGGATGTTATGATGGTATGGTACGGTTGTTCGATACCAGAGATCCATCAGGCGCAATCTCTTCTTTTCATCAAGAAAGCCCTGTTGAAGATGTACTCGCCATTAATTCAAGCACTATAGTTAGTGCTGGGGGCCCACATGCAAAGATTTGGGATTTGACTAGGAATTCACAAATTCATCAATTGAACAATTTCACCAAATCAACTACATGCTTATACGATACAAAGGAGAAGGGATTGTTAATTGGTTCATTGGATGGCCATGTCAAAGTGTTTGACTACAATACCACAAACTGGGATGTCAAGTTTGGATGGAAGTTTGGCAGTGGTGGTGTATTAACTTGTGCCGTATCACCAGTAAATTACAAACATTTTGTTGCCGGGTTGACATCCGGTTTGATATCCATACGTACCAAAACAACAGAACCAAAAGCAAAGCAAGGCATAAAGCAAGAGACAACGAATGCCTATGCGCGAATGATGAAAGGTAGAGATTACAAGGGAGAAGAAGAATACGAGATAGTCAATAATACCAGCGGTCCTCAAACTAGGAAGTTGAAACAATTTGAAAAATATTTAAACAGTTTCAAATGGAGCGAAGCATTGGATAGTGCTTTTGCACCAGGATTACCCAAAGAGCATACAATCACCATTTTGAATGAATTGAAAACAAGAGGTAAAATGAGAATTGGATTGTATGAACGAGATGAAATTTCATTATTGCCTATGCTACAATGGTTCACCAAAAATATTGAGGATGTGAGATCCTTCAATCTTATAAGTGATTATATTGCCGTGATTTTGGAAATGTATGGTTCAATGATTGATAAAAGTGTCGTGCTAGAAGAGAGTTTCAATGCCCTTTTGCGAAAAATTGAGTTGGAAATTGGTAAATGCAAAGAAGCCAGTGAAATTAATGGTATGTTGGAACTATTAACAGTATAGATTTGTATCAAGTTTTCAATCACGGATCAAAAACAATTTCTCTCTTTTTCCTCTTACCACTTGCGTCTTCTCTTGCGTTTTTTCATCTCTTTCTGCCTTGCTTTCTCTGCCTCGCCTACTTTTCTGCACCCTTCTGAGCAATACCACGGTATTTTTCCCGTCGTGTACTTCAAAGCATCTACACGATTCAACAATCCAACGCATTTATAATGAAACCATTCACCGTTGGGACATGATGATTCATTGTCACAAGCAATCATATCACCAAGAGAAGGCTGCTTACAAAAACAGTACCTTTTGTCGTCGTCATCCTCACCTTCTTCAATTGGCTCCGCTTGTGGAACAATCTCCTCTTTTCGCATACGTTTTGTGTGTTTCTTTGTAACCACGTCTGAATTCTTTACATTTGCTGGTTTAGGTTTCAGCTGAGACGCAACCGTTTTTATCACGTGTTTTCCTTTTGGCTTCACAACCTCATCCTGTTTTGGTATTCGTAACACCAACTTAATACCCGATTTAGCGGAGACGCTTTTTCGTTCCTTTTGGGAATATTTTTGTTGCTCAACTGCCTCAACTTGGGAGACTAATGGATGGTCTTTGTAATGCTGTTTCAACTGTTTACGCAATGTGTCGCGTGACTCTTGATCATCCATTAGAACCACCAGCTTGTCCTTGACAGTATGTAACTGACTAACCTCATCTTCTAAATGTATCCTGTGAATGATCATTTGATTATTCAATGTTTTGCCTTCCTGTATCGTTTCATTGAACAAATGTCGTATGCGTTGCTTTAGCCCAAATATTTGGTCAACTTCATTCTGCACGATACTTGTTGTGGTTTGGTATTTCTGTAGTAGGGTATGCAATTGGTGCTTGAGTTTATCAATTTGAATGTTACACGATTGGATCAACCAAAGTGATCGGACAATGTCGCATGGAAGATGATCGATCGTAGATAAGAAGGAATTTTGAAGCTGATGAAACCGATGTGTTTCCACTTCTTCTTGATCCATGATATGTGCAGTTAAATCAATATGCTAACTTGGGTAAATGAATTGTATGTTTTATTTTTGTTATCGATTCTGAAGAGTCGTTCACTTTTGTTCAAAAAATAAAATAAAATTTGCGCTTTGAAAGGAGGCTTTTGGAAACCGGAATCGGTCTGCTTCTAACGGTTCAATTCAGATTGAATAAAGTGACAGCACTGCCCCTTTGCAGGGTAAACATTTCACGAGGTGAAGCCTCGCGTTTCACTTTGCTTCTACCTTCCCCCTTTCTTCCTTTATAGTTCTTTGCTTGGCTCACCGGAATAAATCGGAACATCCTTTCCATAACTACTTTAGAAACCCTGAGGCTGCAACCATTTTTCTCCTGCGAAGCCCCGCAGATACGTGGTGCAAGATCAGCGCTGTTTATTTGCTCAACTTCACGGCTGCTTTTCAATAACTAGGGTATTGCTGCAAACAACCTACGCTCTATTCCGAGCACGCGTTGAGCTGAGGTGCCCGAAGCAAATATCCCCCTCAAATAATAGTTATTAGCAAACGAACGGATCTATCGATCTTTAACTGCATGGTTGAGACAACTAAAACAGGTTTTTCTCTAATTTATTTGACAATTGTTAGCATTTTCACAAAAACAAAAAAGAAGCCAAGAATTTATCAAAGAATATCACTAATGTATATAAAATTTTTCTTTAAACCGCCAATCTACTACTATTCCACATGGGGTATTCATTTAATTATTCAAAAAAATGAATATAAAGAGTATCAGATAACACATACCTTTTGAAACAAAAACCTTAATTCGGCTTTGCCTGCGGCAATCACACATTCTTTTTTGCACCTCATCTGGTAGCCTTCTTCCAATGGATACAATTTTTATAAGACAAGAAACCGAGGACGCTTGTCTCAGTACCAATTCCTATAATGGGAAATACTGGGAAGCCAGAGTCTCATCTGTCCCAGTTCTATTTGTGGTTTCAGCTTTGGGATCATTTACACCCTTATTGGCAGCATATTCTACTAGATTTAGAGTACCGCGATGGATATTCGATGCTATAAAGTATTTCGGAAGTGGAGTGATTATTGCAACTGGGTTTATCCATTTGATGGCCGAAGCAGCTGCAAATCTTAGTAATGAATGCTTGGGTCCACCATTTACTGAGTATCCGTTTGCCGAAGGCATTGCATTGATTGGGGTGTTTTGCATATTTTTTTTTGACGTCATAGCTCACCAACGATTATCGGTCAAGGCAAAGGAGTATTTAGAGGCAGGACAGAACGGCGATTCTCTTATGGAATTCGAGTCAGTCGGCCGCCTTCAAAATGAGATCCCAAAAGAAGTTGAACAAGAAACAAACTTTTCCAAACACACAAATGAGTCAACCGAAATAAAGGAGGTTGATAAGCGAGATTTATCAAAACTAGAGAGCATATACCAAAAAATCTTGAATTGCGTGGTACTAGAGTGTGGTATTGTTTTCCATTCGGTGTTTGTAGGGTTGTCGTTAACGATTGCTGGTGACGATTTTGTCACACTTTACATTGCTATTTCATTTCATCAGTTCTTTGAAGGTTTGGGTCTTGGAACAAGGTTTGCAACCACTCAATGGCCGAAGGGGAAGAGGTACGTGCCATGGGTTATGTCTCTTGCCTATAGCTTGACTACACCACTTGCAGCAGGTATTGGGTTAATTGTACGTAGAAGCTACCCTGAGGGATCGCGAACGGCGTTGATAACTACAGGTGTCTTTGACGCTGCTTGTGGAGGTATATTGATTTACAATAGTATTGCCGAATTAATGGCGTTCGATTTCATGTACTCGGGAGATTTCAAAAACAAGTCGATTAAGCATTTGTTGGTTGCATTCGTATACTTAACTTTGGGTGCGTTTGCAATGGCGCTAATTAGTAAATGGGCATAATGGCAGTGGATAACTATTTTTGATAGAGGAATCGTTTAATTGGAGCTTAGGTTTTAAAACCTTGTAGAAGTGGAACAAACTATCAATTCTAGTTCCTAACCGAAAAAGAAACTTCTGTTGGATAATAAAGATAAATTTAAATCATTCTACCTGTACCACGTTTCGAACAGCCTTGTCTTGCATCATCCTACATTATGTAAAAGTGACATACGATCAAATTGTGAAAATCTACTACTTTATCAAAGCATAAGCATACGAGAATGTATGACCCCCACTTTCTAGAGCAAGAAAAAGAAAAGGTAAATCATGCCAAAAATCCTTCAACGATTGAGTTCAAAGTAAAGTTGTAATAATACACTAAGGTTACTGGATCCTTCCTTTTCTTTTCCTATGAATTTCTTTTCAGAAGTATACACCTTGTGCTATATAGTCCATCACAATGCCACACATAACATAAACTGACTCCACCAAATGGCCTACTATATCAATCATCAACCATGAATAATTTAGTTTCTAGACAAAACACCCCCGATACTTGTCTCGAGGGAAATTTCTACAATGGAAAACATTTTGCAGCCAGGGTGTCAGCCGTTCCTGTTTTGTTTACCCTTTCAGTCGTGGGCTCATTTTCGCCCTTGGTGGCTGCATATTCGAAAAAATTCAAGTTACCTGATTGGCTTTTCACTGGAATAAGGTACTTTGGAAGCGGAGTGATTATCGCTACAGGCTTTATACACTTGATGGCTGAGGCAGCTGCCGCTTTGAGCAACAAATGTTTAGGTCCACCATTTACAGATTACCCCTTTGCCGAGGGTATAGCATTAATTGCCGTATTCTTCATCTTCTTCTTCGATATTGTTGCTCATTACAAATTGTCCAACAAGGCAAAAGCCAGAATTGACAACGACAAGCATGGAAACCTCCCAATTGGATTTGAATCAGTTACTGGAGAAGCATCAACTAACATTCATCAATCAAGGGAGCCAACAGAGGAGGAGGATCAAGAGTCCAACGCGTCACGGAAATCATCGGACACAGAGATTAACGAACGTAATCTTTCGAAACTTGAAAGCTTATACCAACAAATATTGAATTGTGTTGTTTTAGAATGTGGTATTGTTTTGCATTCTATTTTTGTTGGTTTATCTTTGGCTATAGCAGGAGATGAATTCGTAACATTATATATTGCTATTGGTTTTCATCAGCTTTTTGAAGGCTTAGGTCTTGGAACAAGATTTGCAACCACTCAATGGCCTAAGGGGAAAAGGTACGTTCCTTGGCTCATGTCTCTTGCTTACAGCTTGACCACTCCTTTTGCTTGTGGAATAGGATTGATTGTTCGTGAAACATACCCAGCCGGATCTAGGACTTCTTTGATTACCACAGGTACTTTTGATGCTACGTGTGCTGGAATTTTGATTTACAATAGCATTGCGGAGTTGATGGCATTTGATTTTATGTATTCTGGTGATTTCAGAGATAAACCTATAAAGAAATTGTTGTTTGCTTATATCTATTTAAGTTTGGGAGCATTTGCGATGGCATTCATTGGAAAGTGGGCTTAGATTGGAAGAAGAGATATGAAAAGTCCTAAAACAACGAGCCAATTTATAGATTACATTGCAACTATGTACAGTAACTATATTACAACAATGCAATCACTTGTATTCAAACACCACTTGATTTTCAATTACATCAATCTTTTTCAAGTGTAGTTTTGAGTTATCAAACAAACCCCCAACAACGAGGTTCCCAGAGCTCACATCTTCCAACAACTCTTGACTCACTTCAACGTGGGCATTGACACTAGAGAATGTCTGCAAGTTAACAGCAACAGTCATTCCTTTTTTTGGATTAGATCGGAGTGACAATTTCAAATCCAACTTCTCAGCTAAATTGCCATCATTCTGATCGTTAAATAGTTTCAAGAATAACAATTGCCAAAATGTCGTGGATTGTCTTTGAACATTCCTAACAATGTCGTTTTTGGCATTCAACCGAGAAACAATCCCTACTATACTTTCATCAGAAACAGTAACTCTATTAAGAAAATAGTCTTGGATTTTCCATTGATTAATCATATCAATAAATCGTCGCAACGGTGAAGATATGTTTGTGTACATATTCAACCCCATCATAAAGTGCCTTTCTGGTTTGTCTGAAATTATTCCTCTTGTCAAAAATGCATAAAGGTTTAGCAATTTTTCTTGATCAACATCGATGTCTCCTTGTTGAATTAGCTCCTTGTACTCGTCTAATAGTTCTTTATTGAACTTTGGATCCAAAGTCCGGTACAAAATTTTGATGCCTTTATCAGTAGCAAACTTGGCTGTCAAGTGATTGGCTATTATCATGTTTTCTGTGACTAATTGCGTAGATATATTGCTTGACCTTTCCGACGAAATTTCAATGTGGTTGTCACTATTGGGGAGCTGGATTCTGTAACTCCCTTCTTTATCAACGTCCACAACATTAGCTGTGCGTGGTCCAACTGTCAATTTCTTGTTTTGGCCACTTGTGTATGCATTATTTGATTCTCTGATCCGCCACAAAATGGAGGAAATGTGTTGCAATTTGAATAAATTATCAAAATCCGAATCACCAGAAGCTGACTGGTTTCGGTACTGGTTGATTTTAAAATCATCTTGGAGTAATTTATTCACCGCATCGTAGGTGAACCCTTGACGAAATCTCTTGGCAATAGCAAACTTGACTTCGCTGCTATCGTAAATATCAGTCTTGATCTTATTTAGGAGAGCACTGTCGGGCGCTTGCAGTCTATCTTTCAACACATCACTAATATAGTCATCAACATCCTCTTTCTTCATCTTGTACTGCACGACAAAAGTTCTTGTGTCTATCAAATTATTACCCAACCCAGCAAGTTTCGATACCATTTGTGGGAACATCGGGAATACAACTTCGGGAAGATAGGTGGTCGATGATTTTTCAAACGCGATTCTACTGACCACTGAATCTGGTTTGATGTACGAACTGGGTTCGGCTATGTGAATTGAAACTACATATTGGCCATTCTCTTCATGTATTGAAATCCCATCGTCGATTTCATGTGCTGTTGGGTCGTCGATGCAATATATTGGTACCTCTCTCATATCAATTCGTTTATCGTCAAGAGGATCATCGTGGTACAAATTATCATTCAATGTCCTTTGAGCGACATCATCTCTCTCATTCCTTTGCAATTCTAAAACTTTGTCAAAATACTGAAAGTAAGTTTCCTGCGCATCGGCTCTTGAAGAAGTTTTTTGCCCTGGTAGACTTGACTCAGCTGACCATTTGACAGGGTTGACATTTATATCCTCATTCAATCGCGTCAACAAATCATATGCCTTTCCAAAAGAATATTCAAATTTGTACAAATCATTTGAAATTGGTTTCCCTCTTTTAACAAGTAATTGGTCAACCCGTCTCAATAACGATATAAGAGTCGTTGACACCATAGGATCATTTTCAAACTTTCCATTAACGTATTCCTTCAACATGCCTACCACATCGCTGTAAAGTTGAGATTTGGATAAGTCCTCAATGCCAACAAGTTTTGCAACACAATGTTGAGCGATTTGCTCTACACCCCGTCCCTGTAAAATTTTGATCACTTGATCTTCGTGGGATATCTGGGCCAACGGCCAGATTATGACTTTTGTTGGAGAGAACGATGCTTTGTCTCGCTGAATCGTCCACAAACGACTCTGTTTCTTTAACGCAAACAAGACCGACAAATAATCAGCTGCTGGAAAATTCTTTGCATCATAGTCGACCAGCTGATTGGGCAGGATGCCCAATTGTGCTATACTTGAGGTTGATGTGAGCGTTGGATTGGCATTCAATTTGCTCAAGATTTCAAAAATTGAGATCGAACGTGGTGCACTTATCTCACCGGTTTCATCGTTTTGCAAAACCCTATGTAAACCTTCCAACTTTTGGTTGGTTTCATGTACTTTTTGAAAAGCAGAATTTGATATCTCTGTTAATGCCCCATGATATAATTCCCGTGCAGCATTCGGTATAATATATGTCTGGACATTCGAATTGGTCAATAGCTGTGACGAGGCTTGAGATATGACAAGATCATTGGAATCATATTCTGACACTTCACCTTCTGTTTCACTGGTTGCTTCCATTTTACTTGAACTTTGTAATTCTAACGGCAATGACTTTGCAGATCTAGTAAAGTTCAAGTCGGGTATACCCACGGGTGGACTATCTAAATATTTCTGCTCCTTAGTAACAAAGCGCTGAATCATTTGGATGTACTTTCCAGGTATGGCTTGTGGTATTCGGTAAGCTATGTTTGAAAAGCTGGAAAACACAATCTCCCCCTTATCAGAGAGAAACGTGGCAACTCGTGAATCAAATGATTTGGGTGTTTCAGCTACAATATACAAACGAAGACTTTCGTGACCAAAAGTGACCAAATCGCCCACTCTCACAGGATCATTCATAACTCTCCCATTAATCTTGGCCGATTTGGGAAGTTGCTTGAAAAAGCTTTTTAGTTCGTTATAGTTGTCAAGTCCGTTCTTCCACGAACTCGACGGTCCTCGATACTGAAGCTTTTTTGTGGACTCTGACCGATTTTTGATATCCGCAAGAATTTCTTTATTTGGTCTATCAAGGTTGAAATGGGGTTGCTCGATATCAAAGTACTTCTTTTTCGACTTGATTATCCCGGCAAGCTTTGTGAAGTCAGCCGCATTATCCGTGGTAACAGCTGAATCAGGCAGTACCGTATGTTTTCGGACATTCCCCAGCTCTTTTGGCCTTTTATTTGTCACAATTTCAGCACGTGCAAGCTCTTGACCCCCTTTGATGAACGATCTCATTGAACTGATATCAATCGTTTTGGAACGTGAATCATCTTGGGTCTCATTGATCCCACTGTGCGATTGTTTGGGCAATGTGTGAGATTTGCTGGAGTGACTAATCTGTGTTCGCAATGACGAGTGGTTATTTCTAGCATCAAAATCATCGAGTTGTGTATCACCACCTCGAGACTTGGAACCTTTCAGATAATTCGGTTGTCTGGGTGATTGGCTGTTTTCCAATGCTCTTCGCCTTAGACACTCACTCAAATGTAGTCCTCTTTTTGGACAAGTCGTTCTAGCCAATGTACCGGTTGCATTGAAACGACGTATCATTCTCCATGTAGTTTCTAATTAGAGATGAGGTAAAGATTTCACACAAAAATTCCAGTGTCTTATTTCAAACGCGATTTCTAAATGCGACAACAGAAAGAATGTGTAAACAAAAGATTTAAAAGGAATCACCTACAGAGTTATTCAGCACTAATGAAAGTTGAGGAACTAATTATTGATGGATTCAAGTCATATGCAACACGTACTGTGATATCAGGCTGGGATGCACTGTTCAATGCTATCACTGGCTTAAACGGATCGGGAAAGTCGAACATTCTCGACGCCATTTGTTTTGTGCTTGGTATTTCTTCGATGCAAACAGTTAGAGCGTCCAACTTGCAGGATTTGATTTACAAGAGAGGACAAGCAGGCGTTACCAAAGCTAGTGTCACCATTGTCTTCAACAACTCCGAAATCTCGAAATCACCTATTGGGTTCGAGACTTGTGCTACGATCAGTGTCACAAGGCAGATTATACTTGGTGGAACCTCCAAATACTTGATAAACGGACATAAAGCACAGCAACAAACAGTCCTAAGCCTCTTCCAATCTGTGCAGTTGAACATTAACAACCCCAATTTTTTAATCATGCAAGGTAAAATTACCAAGGTCTTGAACATGCGGCCAAACGAAATATTGTCTTTGATTGAAGAGGCAGCAGGAACTCGAACTTTTGAAGAGAAAAAGGGTAAAGCAAAGAAAGTTATGGCAAAGAAGGATTCAAAGCTTAAGGAGATCAAAACCTTGTTGCTGGAAGAAATCGAGCCCAAGTTTGAAAAGTTTAGGAATGACAAACGCGTCTACATTGAGTTTAAAAACACCGAAACTGCTTTGGAAAAGCATAGACGTGTTGTGACAGCATTTGAATATTCAAAACTTACACAATTGTTCACGAACAACACTGATTTCACCGAGCAACATGAGAACAAAGTTGCCGAATTACACTTGGAAGTTGATAAATTGACTCACGAAATAAACAACTTGAACCAAGACTTGCAACAAGTAAGACAAGCAAGAGAGGCAAATATGAAAAAAGACGGTAAAATCAATGAGTTGGAGCATCAAGAGGTCAAAATTACAAACGAGTTGGAAAGATTGAGGACAAAGAGAGGATTGACTGCTGAGGAACTAACTAATGAAACTGAAAAATTGGAACTGTTGCAACAGAAACAACATGAGTTGGAAAATTCTTTGAAAGAAAGTAAATCATCATTCAAGGTTCACGAGGGCAAGCACGAGGCATTCAAGAAAGAGCTCTCAATATTGAAAGAACAATTTGAGAAAAGGCAAGAGCTATTAGCAGGATTGAGTACAGGGTTATCTTCCAAAGGTGGTGCCTCCACTGGTTATGTTTCCCAGCTTAGTGACGTTAAAAACAAACATGGCTCATCAGCGAGTCAAATCGAACAAAACAAGTTGAAGATTGAGCATCTTTCCAAGAGCTTGAAAACTGATGAGCCAAAGCTAGCCAAGGCAAAGGAAGAGTATGACCGATTTATGGTTAATGTGGAAAACCTTGAACGAGACATAGCGGAAAAAGAGGCGGAGTTGACTAAAGAAATGGGATCCACATCTCAAAATATAGATCAGATCCGCGACCGAGAATCTGAGCTCAGGGCTCAGCAGGAAAAGCTTTTACGAGAATTGAACTATATGAAACAAAATCTACGCGGTCTTGATTTTTATTACGAGCGACCACACCCAAATTTTGATGACCGCTTGGTACAAGGTGTTGTTGCTCAGTTGTTTGAGTTGCCCGAATCTTCATACGACAAAGCGATTGCTTTGCAAACATGTGCAGGTGGAAGGTTGTACAATATTGTTGTCAAGACAAGCGAAGTGGCATCACAATTGTTGGAGCGCGGTAGATTGAGAAAAAGGGTCACCATGATTCCATTGGACAAAATTAACCCTAATGTTTTGGGAGCGGCAGTTGTTGAACGTGCGCAGCAGATTGCTCCGGGAAAAGTTGAGTTGGCTTTAAACTTGATTGAATATGACCAAAATATATACAAAGCTATGCAATATGTGTTTGGAACAACGTTTATATGTGCGGATCCAGACGCAGCAAAGAAAGTAACCTTTGACCCTCAAGTTAGAACGAGGTCAATCACAATTGAGGGTGACACGTATGATCCTGAGGGAAACATATCTGGAGGGTCACGTCGAAACAATACTGCGTTGCTACTTGCATTGAAGGATTACAACAAGGTGCTCAAACAATTGAACGTTGTTGACGATGAGCTCTATCAAGTCAAGGAAGAAGTTGACAAGTGGGAGAAAAGTATGAAAGCTACAAGTGGAATGAGAAAGGTTATTGAAATGAAAAAGTATGAGTTGTCCTTGCTCCAAAGAAAGCTAGAGAACAACCAAGCGTCATCCTTTTTAAAATCAAATGAAGAAAAGAAGCAGGAGATGGAAAACTTGAGTAATGAGATACTGCAATTGGAGAAGGATTGCGTTCAGTTTACCAAGGAGATCAAACAAATTGAAAGGGATATGCAAGAGTTCAACAGTGACAAGGGTGGTAAAATTTCTCAACTAAAGGAGGAAATAAGGGAACTGAAATTGATTTTGGAAAGCAAACAAAAGGAAATGGCTTTGGAGACTGAAAATTTCCAGGTGTTACAATGGGAGACCGAACAACAACAAAATGAACTCAAAGAAATCCAATCACAAGTTTTAAGCACCGAAAGGAACATCTCTGAGCTCAGGGCAAAAGATCGAGAAGACGACAATAATCAGTCAAAGTTGGAACGAGAGTTGACCATAGTTAAGGCCCAAGTTGAAGAAGAGAAATCAAGCTTGGCAGGACTAGATGAAGAATTAAATGAGTTGACGAAAATAATTGCCTCCAAACTCAAAAGAGCTGAAAATTTGAAGGTCAAGATCAAGACTATCGATTTCGAACTTGAAAAATCACGAAATGCAACAACTGATTTGCGTAAAAAATTGGACCAGATTATGAGTGATCACGAATGGGTGTTGGATATGAGAGCGGTGGAACATGAGGTATCAGAGCACAAAAATTTGAATTTGGAAGAGGCAAAAGAACAGTTGGCCCAATTGGAGGACAAATTTCAAACCATGAGACGTAAAGTGAATGTCAATGTGATTAGTATGATTGAGGAAAATGAGAAAAGAGAGGCGTCATTAAAGTTGAAAATCAAAACCATCGAAAAAGACAAGACAAAGATTGAATCAACCATTGAAAAATTAAACGGAGAAATTAGAAAAGCGTTGAATGGAACGTATCAAAAAGTGTCTGAGGATTTTGGACAAATCTTTGCAGACTTGTTGCCGGGATCATTTGCCAAATTGGTTCCAGTTAACATGATGGACGTTACTGACGGTCTTGAAGTTAAAGTCAAACTTGGACCTGTTTGGAAAAACAGTTTACTAGAACTATCCGGTGGTCAGAGATCACTTATTGCGTTGTCATTAATCATGGCTTTGCTTCAGTTCAATCCGGCACCAATGTATATCTTGGACGAAGTCGATGCTGCCTTAGATCTCTCGCATACTCAAAACATTGGTCATTTGATTAAAACCAGATTCAAAGGATCACAATTCATTGTTGTATCTTTGAAAGAGGGGATGTTTACCAATGCCAACCGTGTTTTCAGAACAAGATTCCAGGATGGTACCTCAGTTGTGTCTATTATGTAGAGAGTCGGCTAGATTTTATATAGACCCCTATTTTACAAATTTGACAGATTGCATAAAGTTACAGTTGAAAGCGTTATTGTGTCAAAAAGGGCGAGCATTATTGGAACGGCATTTGGTAGTTCTGCATCAACGACAGAAAAAAAAAAAAGGTAAAAAATTTAATCTGTTTACTGTCAACAGATCATACTCGAAACAAAACAACGTGTTTAATAAGAGCACTTTTTTAATAAAGTACAACCTAGCTTGATTATAGCATCCATCATACAGCTCTAGACTTGAATAAAAGAGGATATTACTGCGCTCATCAGAAAGCCATCATACACGTACCGTATCGATCCCATTTCTCATCCATAATCTGCCATTCGTTAGACCATAACCATAACCATAATCATGCCTCCATCAAGGGTTTCTACTCCAGTGTCAGTGCAAGTTACGCCATACGACTATCATGATGAAACAAAGGGGAAACTACAAAAGACAGACAATTTTCTTCTTCGTCTATCGAGACAGGGTCGAAATATACTTATATCCATTGTGACATTTATATTCCTATGTTTATTCATAACGAGCAATGTCTTAAAGTCTTCACACTACACGCCCGACTTGAATGGACTAGATAGTGTCTCGTTCTTTGACTTGGCAAATTATGCTGGCTCCCCAAATGGATGGCAATACAATGAACGAGTATTGTTTTGCGTACCGTTGAGAGATGCCGCTGCACATTTGCCAATGTTTTTCAACCATATGAAGAAATTAACTTATCCACATAATCTCATAGACTTGGCATTTTTGGTCAGTGATTCGAAAGATGACACTATGGGAGAGTTGATGAGACATTTGAATGAGATTCAGCTGGATCTCAACACTGAAATGCATTTCGGTGAAATTGAAATATTTGAAAAGGATTTTGGGCAAATCATAGGCCAAAGTTTTAGTGATCGACATGGGTTTGCCGCTCAAGGTCCTAGAAGAAAATTGATGGCAAGGGCAAGAAATTGGTTGTGGTCAGTTGCATTGAAACCATATCATTCGTATGTGTACTGGAGAGATGCCGATGTTGAGACTGTACCGCCTACTATTTTGGAGGATTTGATGCATCATGATAAAGATGTAATTGTGCCCAATGTATGGCGTCCATTGCCGGATTGGTTAGGAAATCAACAGCCATACGATTTGAACTCATGGCAGGAAAGTGATGGTGGTTTACAATTGGCTGAAACTTTAGATGAAGATGCTTGTATAGTGGAAGGTTATGTTGAATATCAAACTTGGAGACCTCATTTGGCGTACTTGCGTGATCCGTATGGAGATCCCGAAGTGGAAATGGATTTGGATGGAATTGGTGGAGTATCCATTTTGACTAAAGCCAAAGTTTTTCGTACTGGATCTCATTTCCCCGCTTTTTCTTTTGAAAAGCATGCTGAGACTGAAGCATTTGGTAAATTAAGTAAACGAATGGGATATTCAGTTGTTGGATTACCACATTATGTTATTTGGCACATTTATGAACCAAGTAGTGACGATTTGAAGCATATGGAATGGATGGCATTGGAGGAGGTACGACAACAAGAAGAAGCTAAAATTAAAAAGGTATACGACAAAGTATGGGACAAAGCATTCGAAGATGTTCAGAACGAATGGAGTAAAGAACGGGCTAAATTTTTGAAGAATACTGATATGTCAAAGTATCGTAAGATTCAAGTTGATTGGTCAGGTTCTGATGATTTTGATATCGATGCCAAGTTGAAGAGTGATAAGAAGTTGGCTGACTTTAATCCGTAAATGCAAAATTGGAAGTGTTTTAGGTAATGTTATAGATGAAATGAATTGCCCTAGTTTGAGGCCGGCGTTTACAAGAAGAATCTCCAAAGCAATGAGGAGTAATGTAAAAGTGTTAGATGGCTTTGTGGTTGCCGAAAAAAAGTAGGTAAGTTCGATGTAGATGGGGATCATGAAAATCATCACCAAACTTTGCTGATAACCATGCATCTGACATCACGAGCGGAGTCATAAACAGAATTTTAGTTGTACAATAGTGTCGCTCTCTAAAAGCGATTATTGTTGTTGAACTTTCGAACCTCGTGGAGAAAAATATTTACAAATAATACATCTACGATATTACATTTTATGGAAAAGGGGAAAAAAAGATAGTTACGGAAAAACCAAAGTGTCGCATCTTCGTATCCGAAAGCCACCACATGTTGTAAAACCGTAGGGCAGAAACTTATAGGTAATTCAGTTCTCTCCAACAAAGAGTCCAAAACCACGTGCAGCTTGTTACATTCAAACGTGAAGCCACTCGAAATAGGGGTGGTGGATACTTTGTTTCTGTCTAAGGTGAGATAATGAATTTGGTTTTAAGTTTTCCGCCACAATATCCAGATACTATTGTACTCAAACAAGAAACGTTTGATACGGCACCAATTACGAAGATAAAAATTTTCGAAAGTAAATAAAAGATCACCGAACCCGAACCGATGTTTTGTTTTTTTTTTGTCACTCCTTCTGCGGTCGATGTGATTGTGATGCCTAGAAAAAAGGTGAACAGAGACAAAGACAACTTGTAATCGTTGTTATTGCTTTTGTAGGAATGTGGGCGAAATCTTACAGGATGCATCGATTATTCTATTATGTAGCCAAAAAGATTTTCTAAGTAACGCGTTGACTCTTTGTAATTATAATTCCATCCACTATCTACCTAATAGAAAAGATATTTGGGGGAGCTATACGTGTTGTAGATGAAGTTCCTTAGTGATAGAGGGATATGATTTGATGGAATCGGATTCGTATCGAGGAACATCATTATTAAATCTCCTTGTCCCCCCCGTCCTTTCGATGGCACAATTTAGAAACTAAATTGCTTGGTGAGAGCCACAGATTAAATTCCAAACTACTTTTTAAATCCAGATCCATAGAGAATAAACCGCTCAACGGAGAAAAAAACAAAAACAAACGCCGAGCTGCATCTACCTCTGGTAAATGCTGTTAAGCCACATTCTAAGCCATAAAGAATTACATGGTAATTATCACCTCCTGCTTCCTCTTGCTACCCAAAAACGTTTCCGAAATTTCATTGGTCAATTATGTCACAAAATGACCATGGTTATGATACATGTGGGCGAATAAAATTTGAAATTGGTGGAGACATACCCACATATAACCATTGTAGACATTTATCTCACTGCACCGCAATGAAAAAACTGAGGGCATTCCTGCTTGGGAGAAACACAAGAAAAGAAAAAGGACGGCAGCGGGTATTCCGTGATCCAACTGCACGAACACTAACTAATATTCAAGATATAATTGATGACGTGCAATGCGATGGACCAATCTTTGTGTAGCTGTTTGTAATTCGTATTGAATTTAGTGCCACTTTTGACTCCTTTCTCCACTGAACGTGTCTAGCGCAAAACCAGATTGCAACACGTTGCTTTAATATCACATTGGTGTGCCGGCCAGCATTGGTATGCTGGTAGTACGGATTACAACGGGGACCAGTTCGAGCTAAAGACGCAATACTCTGACAGATGCAACCTTTGCCGATGAAGTGCCTTTCATAATACTCTCCATGAAAAGCCTTGCTCAAGTCTTTTTTTTTTTTTTTTTTTTTTTTTTTTTTGCTGGCTAGATTGTTTTAAAGGAGTTACAAAAGCAAACTTTTTCAATTCCGAAAACCAAACTCAAAAGTCATCCCACTGTATTACCAAAACCATTATAGATTGCATTACAAACATTTACATTGCTCTTGCATTGATAAATTAAGAGCAATCCTAACAAATTAGTCAGAAATAACGACCAAAATGGACAAATGTCAACAAACAGATTTAAACACAAACGTTTTGGAAACCACTTTGGGCCAAGACAAATGTAAGATACGCCACCCCTCCTTTGCTGCTGAGACTGTGGAGGCATCTATGTGGCTTCCGTTCTCTTGGAGATAAGCTCCCCAGCAGAATCATGGAGTCAGCTTTACGCTACAAATAGAGAGTTTCCTGAGATGGCGACAAAGTTGCACAAGATAAAGCATCCTTTAAATTAATCCAATCAAAGAACTTTGAAAATCTCTAACATTGACTGTTTGATTCATTGTTTAAATCCCTTTGACATAAGCCGACCCAACAAAGCAATAAGTCTATTGTTGGGTAAATGCATTATTCAATGAGAAACGTGTGCCTTTTTCTTCAAAAGAAATCGCTCACATCAAGACAAAGCAATTGGGAAACAATTGTACTATTGTTTCGAAGATTTAAACTTCTTACTAAACAAGTTTTGGCATTGTTTTCTTTGTCAAAGTTTATGTTAGTACTGGTCTTGTACTACATACTGCATATTAGTCATGGAAAGGTTATGAGTGGCGCCATTTACACAAAATTGCAATTGCAAAAACTTTAACTATGACTCTATGTTCTTGTAGCAAAGCATTGCTACATCGAAGCTCAGCAACAATGCAGAGAACACATTGATACCATTTTACTCTTTATTGCATTCACTTGTCTTTGTACCATCTTCTGCACAGACTTGTCCGTCGTGGCCGCACAGTGCAGTGAAAGCTGCAAACTTACTTTTTTTGACTATATAAATCCGCATGTATGTCCCCCCCTTTTGATTTAACAATCTCCTTTCATTTTGAAAATTAACAACTTTATTCACTCACACTCGCTACACTACTACTACAATGAAATTCTCAACTGTTGTAGCTACTTCTTTAGCTTTTTTGTCATCTGCTGTCGTGTCAAAAGATGTTGCTTGTTTAGTTGATGGTCAGTCTGTTGCTGTTGTTGATTTAGACACTGGTGTTTGTCCATTCACTATCCCATCGGGCTTACCAGCCCCAGTTTTCACTTACACTGCTGACGATGACTACGATGTATTGTTCTACTACTCCCTTGTCGAATCTACCAAATATTTTACCGATATTGTCAATGCTGGTACTGTCATCAGTATTCCAGCTAGGTTATTGTACGGAACGTCAGGTGCTCCATTGTACCAAGTCCAAGCACAAGAAGAACCAGCTTCCAACTCCACCGGTGCTATTAGAAAGAGATTGATGAAAGGTAATGCTTTGACACCAACTCCATTCAACAAAAGAGACGCTCAATCATTGGCTGATTCTTTGGAAAGCAAAGATGGTACTTTTATTGCAAATTCTGCTTTCGAAGTTGTTGATGTTGCCGATGTTTCTTCTTCATCTAGTGCCGCTGGCGGTGAAACCGGTGTCGAAACCATTCGTTCAACTACCGTGTTGACTGAAACTGTTGATTGCTCAACCACAACTGGTACCACTACCTTGCCAAATGGTGAAACATCTACATTCACTTCATCGTCACCAATCTTGTCCACTGTCACTGCTGATGTTACCTCAGTCATCACCATCACTTCATGCCACGAAGATTTGTGCCACAAGACTACCGTTGAAGCTACTTTATCTGCCACCACCAAGACCGTTTCTGGTATTGAAACCATCTACACTACCTACTGTCCATTATCATCAGTTGAAACACCTGAATCAACCAAGGTTATCACCACTACTGATCACGAAGGTAAGCCAACAACTGTCACCGCCGTTCCCGTTTTGACCACTGAGACTGTTGGAGGTACCGTTACCGAATATGTCACCTACTGCCCAGTCTCAACTTCTGCCGGTGGTGCCCCTCCAGCAACCAGCAAGCCAGTTAAAACCACCACCTACACATCTGAAGGTACAGTTGTCACTTCAACTATTTATGGAACTACCGAAGGTACTGCTGGCCCATCATCTGTCCCAGTTAAAACTACCACTTACACATCTGAAGGTTCTGTTGTTACTTCAACCGTTTATGGAACTACTGAAGGTTCTGTTGCTCCATCATCTGTCCCAGTTGGAACCACCACCTACACTTCTGAAGGTACTGCCGTAACTTCAACTGTTTATGGAACAGTTGCTGGTGAAGGCGAAGGTGAAACTACTACTGCTGCTGGTCAACCAACCACTGGCGCAGAAGGCGAAAACACCGGAGTCGCTGAAACTCAAACTACTGTTGCTGGTCAATCAACTACCGCTGCTGAAGGTGAAACTTCAACTGCTGCCGTTTCAACTTACGAAGGTGTTGCTGCCTCCAACGGAGCTACTTACTTGGCATTAGCCTTAGTCCCATTGGTTTACTTCATTTAGATGAAGACATCTACAAACTGTCCTCATTCATCAAAATACTTAGAATCCCTTTCGGTTATTTATAACCTTCAGTTTAGGTTCCTTGACCCGTGCTTTGAGAAACAACACGGTGCCATACTCTTTTCGCATTTATAATTTTTTCGATGTCATATTGGTTGACACATGGACGTTCATCACAATTGTTTCACATTTGATGCTTGTGCTGTTTAATTTGGCGTTTCATTTGCTTTACATATTAGAGTCTTCTACGGGTTCCACTTTATTTTTGCCCCATCCACTTTATATTCAGTTCTTTTTCCATAGATACAACTTTCGATACACCATAATTTTTTTAAACAACATCAATGTAGAATAGCTTAGGATTTGTCATGGATAGTTCGGTAATGAAACTGTATGAGCTTCACAATCGATCTGGCATGAATGCAAATAAAACAATCTTCTAATTGAACTGGCACGTGCAGATTCACAATCAAAACCAAATTCAGTATCATCCATAGGAGCAGCTACATTATCAAGTAAATTCAACTCTTTTTCAGGCTAACTTGATATAGTATCACATCATAGAAACCAAAGTGGTTCATTTCCAATCATCAGCTATTGTTCGCTGAAAGCTTAAGTCGCCTTCTCTTTCCAAAGGATACGCATACTCGTTATATACTTCCACGACTTTAAGGAAGTCATGGGTCACCCTAAGAGATGCCCCCGAATGAAGCTATGAACTCTAAGAAGTTCAGAATCCTCAAAAATATGCTCTCATGCATTGTGCATAAGGCGGTCAGTTGAAATTTTTTTCCATATATAAAGATTTGGTTAAGTTTATGCAAGATAGTCTTTTGAACTTAGTGTGTCATGCTTTGAATATGGGGTAAATTGCCAATTGCATATACGACGATCAATCATTGAGATATTGATAATTGTAGACAGCTCTATGAGAAACAGATGCGACGACTTGGCTTCTTTTGAAACTTGAGAAAGTTCTAGAATCCTAGAGTTGAGAGCCATCAAAGAGACTTGGAGTCCTGAAACCAGTAGTTTCAAAAATCGCAGAAACTATTTTGATGCAGAGATCAGCATGCGTTAGATTTCTGTTTCTTGTTTTCTTACCTTTTGCACTCATTTGCTTAGCAGGAAATATAATTTCCATAGCTGCAATCACACACCATTTCTCAGAAGTTGCAACGCAGGCAGCATTTCTAGAAGAGACACTACTTATCATCAAGAAGTGTAAATAAAAATTGCATCAACATGAAACACGAAGAAACAGTACTCGCTTCTAATCGTGTAACACAAAATCACTTGTTTCAAGTTTAAAGTTTTCACCACTATCTGCAAAAAATTATATTCAGTGCCTTACACACTTCTTGATATAATAACTTTCAACTGAAAGAAAGATGAACTGTCCAGTGATAATCATTTCAACCCACCCCACCCGCAAGCTGTATAGTTGGTTGTATAATAAAAATCACTCTCTCGGTGGCGATGCTCGCTGTTGAATGTTCTTTGTCCTATTTCCAGCGTATTATTCTTCTTCATAATTTCAGCCATAAACCTGAATAGAATTTAACAAAAGCTCACATGTGCAACACCACGTCATCTGTATGAATGTCTTGTAATACACCTTCACCGTGAATAATTCTGGGGAGCCTTCAATGGATTAGCGTTTACGTTTGCATGTATCAAATCTTTGATTCAATTTTTAACTGGGGTTAGAAAGTAAGTACAGAACCTGAAACACAAATTTTAACTAGTTGAGCAACTTAGTTTTTTTTTTGCTTTTTACCTTATCAGTCTAATAGTACACAAAAGTAGCCCTACTGTTCCCCCTATCATTCATCCTAAGTGTTGAGAGAATCGGATAGCAGATATAAAAACAATTCGAGTTTCAGGGTTAAACTATAAAACCCCAATTACTGTTGAATACTTTTGAAGGGTAGGGAAAAAGCTCCCAAAAGGCACTCAGTGGCAACCAGTCTCGGACTGTGCTGGAAAATCTCTGCTCAACAAGCACTATTTTCTGTAGCTTGAAAGATGACATGGATTTCTGGATTTCCTTCATCGCTTTTTTGTAAATTATTCGACCAATTGTGGTAGCATACTGTAAATAGAAACGGGAATAACGATATAGTTGCCAGAAAAGCTATATAATATAAGCTTAAAATATAATATTTGCCTCGCCAAAATTATAATTATTTGGTAATAATTTCAGGGGTTTTAAAAGAAAGAAACTTCTATATGAGTTGCTCAACTCAGAGTTGCATTTGTTTATGTAATTTGTGAACTTGAGAGGTGTTTAGACGGAAGATTAATGGAATGCTATCGCCAAATTAGTATTGATTATTCTATGGATATGTTATGACTAGTTCTTTGCGTGTTATTGGGTTGAAACTTGGCAACTATCACGCTTGCGATTCAGGATTGTCACAAACCTTGCCGAATTCAAAAATGTGATTTGTTTGAGAAGTATTGTTTTAATTTTATTACAAACCTAAAACAAGTTCCAGACCATGATAATCCGGTTATGAAGGCATGAAACATCAGATATGACATTGAGGTGAATAAAACTTTATTTCCATCATAGGAATACAAAAGTTGTGGAAAATTCCATACATCAGCTTGATAAATATGAAGTTGCGAAATCCAATTGTCATAAATAATTTGAAAAGCCATGTTGATCACTTTATTATTTCCCATATACATCTTTCACTCATTAGTGTCTGCTGCAGCTACTACCACGACAATCACTGTCCCCGACAATATAATTGAAGAAGCCACGATTCGTTGGTGTCCAAAATACGACCTAAGACCTACTGAAGATGACGAAATTATCTACATCACATACTACCGAACAACAACAGTTTATTGGACTAGTTGGACCACAGTAACAAAATGTTCAAATAATGTTTGCTCTCAAGTCGCAACGTTAACCACTGGTACCGGTATGGCTCCAGCTGCTTCAGATGTGGTTGATCGTACAACCACCTACACTGTTTTCAGTACAACTACAAATTATTACACAGATTGGGACATTATCGAGTATTGTCCCAGTACGGTTGAATCCACCGGTACTTCATCCATAGCCGCTCCTAGTGAATCAACCGAAGATACCATCTCACTCTCATTCACTTCCACTGTCGACGAATCAACCAACCTCGTGGTAACATCAGCCCCTTCTACTTCAGAAGATGATGAAGAAGTAAGCTACGTTACTGTTTATCTGACCACGACTTCCCCAAGAACAATTTGGACCACCATTACGTCTTGCTCGGAGAATCGTTGCACCTTGGTCACATCACTTGCTACAAGCAGCTCATCTGTCGAATCCATTGGTGAGTCTACCCTGTCAGAGATCCGAGCTTCTGAATCAATTTCTACTAGCTCGGAGACAGAGGAAACCCTGTATTCACTGTCACTAGAGGGGCCAGCTACCTCGTTGGATGAAATTCTGGTTACTCAAATCTCTTTCGAAGCACAATTTTTAACTACAACAGAAATTGGTACTACCACAATCACCATCACATCATGTTCGGACAATTCATGTTCAGAGGTTGTATCTGTCACTGGAGTGATTACGATTACTGACGAAGCAACGGCCTACACTACATTTTGTCCTTTGACCTCATCCACGGAAGGTGAAAATGCATCCACCGTGAGTAGCCTTTTTCTGAATGGCGCATCAGAATACTTCTCTTCCAGTCTTGCATTAGAATCGGAGGTGGTAACTTCCACAGTAGACTTGTCAAGAAGCGATTCGTCGTCCATCGTCGTTGTTGAGTCGAGCTCAGTAGTTATTGAATCCACAGAAAACACAAGTTCAACATCAGAATCTTCAAGTTTCGATTATAGCACATCCCTTGAAGGTCCAAGTCTTGTCGATAGTGTCACAACTAGCTTTCCGGTCATCTTTGATGTCAGCACTACGAGTCAATCATCAATCGCTTCAAGTTCTATGCTTAAGGATAAAAGCACAACAACAACTGCTATATCATTTGATGAATCAATTTTGAACTACCTGAGTTCAATTCCTCCATTAGTGAATATTACATCAACACCGCCACTTTTAACCACTACTGATGTTGAAACAACTGTGATTATTCTCTCTTCGTGTTCGAGTGATGTTTGTTCCCAAGCTAGTCGTACAATTGTCTTGTCAACATTGATTGAAGGCACTACTGTTTATTCTTCTCCATCTGCAATTTCAAGAAGTGGGGTTGAGTCAACAACGTCTGTAACAGCAGAATCAAGCTTCTCCACAACTGAAGCAAGCTCTTCCTCAATTAAGTCAAGCTCTACATACACAACCATTGCTGCTGTTACTTATGTTTCTTCTACAGAAGTTGCTACTTCAAGTGAATCATCGTTGGAGCCGGTAGTGTCCACTAAGAGTGAGGTCCATACAACCATCATCACTATTACATCATGTGAAGATAATAGCTGTACAGAGGTTGTACATACAACTGGACTCACAACTGTTACAGAAGAAACTACTATTTACACAACCTACTGTTCTTTTCCAACATCCATTGAGGTTGCCTCAAGTGAAAAACCTTCAGTTTCATCAAAAGCTGAAAAAGTGGTTTCGTTTTCAACGCTATTATCACCAGTTGAATCTAGTGTGGAGTTCTCACTGTCAATTCCACCAGCGCCATACTCCGTGGTAGAGCTGAGAACTGTGTCATATAGTGGTGTAGAATATTCCACATCGTTGGCTGCAACAGTTGCTAGCTCCGAAAGCATTTCATCCATTCAATCTCATGTTGAAAAGAGCACTTCTACTGCTAAAAGTACATCACCAATTAAGGTTCTGAAAGTGATGACTTCTGTTGCAGCTCCTACAACGCTGTTTGTTAAAGATCACTCAGCTAAGGTAATTGAAAGTGTTACTGAATCAAGCAGAGTGGCCACAACTGAGGAAGCAACTACAAAAACAACTTTAAAGGATATCAAAGTGGCTACTAGTGAAAAGCCTCAAGCACCTGTTACAACAATTATTTTCTACAACACAGAAGAGGAAAGCACTACCACAATTACCTCCACAATTGAAACTGCATCCCACATTGAAGGTACTGAATTAAATGCTCCTCAGCCAACTCCCGAGTCTGTTCATGAGTATGCGCCACAAGAGAGTATCATACCAGAGGATGTGACTTTGGCTACTATTACAACCATCACCGATTCGACATCGTTGGTATACACTTCAAAAGAGTCACCAGTAGTATCTGCTAACCCAGAAGCACCTATTGCGTCTACTTATGAAGGATCTGGCGTTGTGAATATTCCAGCACTTGCTGCTATCGTTGGATTGTTACTTTCCCTCGTTTAGTTTTTAATTTCCAATCAGAACAAACGCTCAGTTTGTCTGATTCAACAATGTTTCTTTTATAGTTTATGTATGAATACCATCGTTGATTTTTATAATTTTATTCGTAGAATTAAATCTGATTAGTTAGTACTAAATCGATCTCTCTTAGCTTCATTGAATATTTATCATGTAGGTGTTGGCTGATTTCAAATTACGCCCGAAGACATTGTTAAGTGGTCGCAATCATGACGATAACGCATATATAATTTTAATCATCTGGATTCAAATAAAGCAGTATAGGAGTGATACATACAATTATGGTGTCAACGAAAGAAGCAAGATGAAGTTAGTTTGCAAAATTTTTCCAAAATCTTTCACTGCGTGAAGAGCACAACAAATGATGGCACGTGACATGGCCCATAGATCTGCCATTCTGTCTAGCTTTTCAAAGAAGCGTATCATGGTGTCAGTCTCAGCAGAAATCGCCATAGGATACGTGCACGTCAACAGGATGATCCCGGCTCCGAAGAACTCTACTCAAAAGATGAAATGTCCACGAACGCACCCACGTGAACCCTATTTGGAGCTCACCTCTCACAAAATTAACACAAGCCCCTTTTGACCAACTACCGCCTCTAGCCGTGATTTTCTCACTAGTCTAACAATAGATCCAGTTCCTGGGGACACTTCGGCTCTATGTTGTAACCACAGGTCCTGTACCGGAGAAGAAGAAGAAGAAAAAATAAAAAGTTTTCACAAAACAAAGTTTGTTTGTGGAGCTGTTCTATTCTATGACTAATGCTACCAAAAAGAACCTGGGAACTTGCATCACCCGGTTTTTTTGAAAAATTTCAGTCATACTTTGCATCATATAAGTAGTCGAGTGTATCCTGTATTAACTAAATTGACTCCCTGATCCACAGCAAAGATGCCTATGTTAAAAGACCCATCAGTTAAGTACAAAAAGTTCCCACCAGTGAATTTACCAAATCGTCAATGGCCAAACAAAACCTTGGACAAGGCGCCAAGATGGCTTTCTACAGACTTGAGAGATGGTAATCAATCTCTTCCAGATCCAATGTCTATTGAGGAAAAAAAAGAATATTTCAAAAAGTTGGTCGATATTGGTTTCAAAGAAATTGAAGTAGCTTTCCCGCTGGCCTCACAAATTGATTTTGACTTCACGAGATTTGCGGTTGAAACCGCCCCACCAGATGTATCCGTTCAGGTCCTCTCGCCTTGCCGTGAAGAGTTAATCAAGAGAACTGTGGAATCCCTTAGAGGAGCCAAACGTGCCACGGTGCACATATATTTAGCCACATCGGATTGTTTTAGAAATGTGGTTTTTGGTTTGAGCAAGGAAGAAAGTAAGGACTTGGCGGTGAGATGTACCGAGCTCGTTCGAAAGTTGACAAAAGATGACCCATCCACTGCGGGCACGGATTGGGATTTCGAATTCTCGCCAGAAACTTTTTCTGATACTGACTTGGATTATGCTGTTGAAGTTTGCGAAGCAGTTAAACAGGCTTGGGAGCCAAGCAAGGAGAAACCAATAATTTTCAACTTACCAGCAACGGTTGAAATGTCTACTCCAAATGTATACGCCGACCAAATTGAATACTTTGCAACCCACATCACTAATCGTGAAACAATTTGTATTTCATTACACCCTCATAATGATCGTGGATGTAGTGTTGCTGCAGCTGAATTGGGCCAATTGGCTGGAGCTGATCGGGTTGAAGGATGTCTTTTTGGTAATGGTGAACGTACTGGAAATGTTGACCTAGTTACATTGGCATTAAATTTGTACACGCAGGGGGTTTCTCCGTACTTGGACTTTTCCGACATCACATCGGTGATTAATATCGTTGAAAAATGCAACAAGATCCCAGTGCACGCCAGAACTCCATATGGTGGCTCCTTAGTTGTTTGTGCATTTAGTGGATCCCATCAAGATGCTATCAAAAAGGGTTTTGCAGCCCATCACGACAAAGTCAAGACTGCTGGTGGCAAGAATGTACATTGGCAATTGCCATATTTGCCATTGGACCCGGAGGATATTGGTCGTACTTACGAAGCAATCATTCGTGTCAACTCACAATCGGGTAAAGGTGGTTCAGCATGGGTTATCTTGCGCAATTTGGAGTTGGATTTACCAAGAGGATTGCAAGTTGCATTTTCAAAAGTTGTGCAACAGCGAGCTGAAGTTAAAGGTCAAGAGCTCACTAATGAAGAGTTGTGCGACTTGTTCAAACAAGAGTACTTTATCGATTACGATGAAGATGATAAGGAAGTGGCTGATCAACATTATAAATTGATTGATTACTCGATCAAGACTCCAGGTAAAGGTGTTAAGGAAATCGAAGCTGAAATCCAAATTAATGGAAAGTCGGTGACTGTGAAGGGTCAAGGTAATGGTCAATTATCAGCTTTCAATGATGCTTTAGCAAAACACTTGGGTATAGATTTTGATGTCAAGCATTATCACGAACACTCTTTGGGTGAAGATGCTAATGCTAGAGCTGCTACTTATATCGAAGTCGTGGTAAATAAGAGCATCACCAGGTGGGGTGTTGGTATCAACACCGATGTGTCACAAGCATCCTTCCTTTCATTGATTTCCATTCTCAACGGTTTAAAGAGGAATAAAGATATTTAAGCGTGTATAGTTTTTATGTATTTATCAAATGCAATGAAGAAAAAATTAAATTCGCGACAACTTCTGGAAAACTTCCTTCACAGCAACCAGTTACACACCGAAATGACACAAGAACCTTCAGTCGACATAGCTAATACCTATAAAGAGCTCAACGAAGCAGAAAAACAAGCATCAAAGTTGGAGCTGATGTTGGACTCATTCGAAGCAAAGCTAGATTCAATTTTACACGATGCGGAAAATATAACCACAACAAAGGATAATGAAACGAGTACCACAACGGGAGATGTAAGCGCCAATCAAGAGTCACAAGAGAAAAAATCTACATCACAAGGAGTGCAACTGACAGAAACTGAGAACTAATTAATTCAACATACTCTCCACTTCCCTACGAGATACAAATTCTGGCTCAGTGGTTGCAACAAATGGGTTTATTGGGTGCCAGGGGTTCACAACCAAATCGTTCCCTTCCTCATTCAATCTAGGTATGTTCACTCTAGCTGGTTTCCCACCATCAAGCCACCATTTTTGTTTATCTGAACTAGGTGGCGGCAACTTTTCATTTTCAAAATTGGCGCTCTTTTTATCAAGATCATAATTTAATGCTGATAAATCCTGAAGACCGCCATCTTTCAAGTTGTACGTTTCATATAGTTCATTAGATAATTTTTTCTTGATGACTTGATTAACAATCTTGACTGTAATTTGAAACAATGCGTACACAGCTCTGTGGTCAGAAAACACAATGTTATCAATACATTCATAATCCATTGGCTTGATGAGATTCTTGCGCGACATGTACAAAATCCGGTCAGTCCATGCAGGTACTCGTTGCTTTTCACTTGAATCATATTTTCTAGTGCCATTGTCAAATTTGTATGTAGGTGGGAAATGAATTTCCTGTTCAGCAAAAAATGGAAATGTTTCTCCATTTGCCATTTGTCTATTCAACTGATCATGCTCGTAAAGTTTACCATACTGCTTTTGATGTATCAAAGATTTAACCTCCTCATTTGTCAAGTCAATCCTAAAATTAAAGTCTCCAAGCCAGATCACAACATCATGATTAGGTATCCTTCTATTCTTGGAAAACTTGATACCTTTGATCAAGGTTTTGTAGTTATTGTGTCTCTCTTCGGTGTTGCTGAGACCAGCTGCTAAATGAGATGATACAAAACACATTGTGGTATCGGAGTATTTGAAACTAACAGCGATTCCGCCTTTATTCGCAGCCATACCACCAAGACCGGTTTTCTTGAATGAAATCTCAATGTTGGAAATGTACTTAACTTGTGACTCTCTGACAAATAACAATAACAAGAGTCCACCCAATTGACCACTCCACATGACCATATATTTATCCTTTTTAGCAAGACAGTTTAATATCTTACGTTCCCACAATGTCTTGTTTTTGAAATCCTGTGCCATCATTTGATTAGGCTTGAGCTCAACAATTTCTTGAAGTCCAATAAACACCAAGTCGTGAGAATTACCATGAGGTAAAATCCACTCGTCTATGTCTCCCTCGTAGAAGGTCGCATTGACGTTGAATGTGGATGCAAACACGGATATGTCCAGTTCTGATGTAAATTCCTTGCTTCGCTTTGTCAACTCTTTATCGATATAGTCGTGCAATGGATTGTGCAAAGCTATTGGTGATTGGTCTTGCAATCGACCCAACAACTTGAGCAATGCCAACTCATTCGGTTTAGTGTTATCCACCACCCCACTCAAATACTTTTTAGTAATGTGTGACTTCACTGATGATGCATTCGATTTCTTACTAGTGTGAAGCTTGTCACTGTAGGAAACGAAATTGAGGGTCAATTGGGTCACGATAATGTCGTTTTCTTTCCAGAGCTTGGCATGTGAAGTAAACAACTCTCTGTCCAAATGTATGCCAATCTCTCCAAATGCTAGTTCAATCACCTCCTGACTGATTACTTTTGATAAAAAATTGGCTTTGCTCAAACTGTCAAATGAATTGATTCTGAAAACTCCCAACTGTTTGCCTACAAAGCTGGTGGTGGCGTCATCGTAAAACAATGCACCAAAATCCCTTGCAGAGGAGACAACTTGCGACAGTATTTCGGATGGGTTTTGAGATGTATAACCAATCTTCTTGATCCTGGCAGCAGGGATCGGAAGGTGAGTATATTGAAATTTATAGTCAGATGTTGCCGGGTCCCGGTTTTTCAAAAAATATTTAATCTGCTCTTCAAATGATGCATTCAAGACTCCCTTGTAAGATTTATCTGAGAGTTCATTAATCACGTGAACATCTCCATATTGCGCAGCAAGTCTATCCATATGTCTGGTGAATGCTTCCTGAGATGCTTCAAATGATCTAGGAAAGATAATTCTTTTGTTACTAGCACCAATTATATTCTTTGTTGAAACCTTGTTTTCCAATTCCCAATACATTGGAACATTTCCTCTTGCAATGACATACGATAAACAAAAATGCTCAGTGTAGAGAATAACTTCTGATTCGAGATAATTGGCAACACAGCCATTTCCGTCACACCCCCAATGACCAAAAATTGGTCCTTCTTTGGCACTGCTTTGCTTCGAAATCAAAGTTAAAAGGGCATCTTGACCAGCAACTTCTGTATTGACAGTTTTGGCATACCCTCGAGCAATGATGATAAGAAACCCCGTTTCATCAATAAGCCTCTGCTCAGATAAGGTCAATCGGTTTCTAAACTCAAGCAACTCCTCAATCATAAACATGTTCCACAGGAATCGCCTAAAGTACGAAGCATCAGCAATCAATCTGAAATCGGAAGAGCCTATACCCCTCTCTTGAATCGTCGAAGTAATATCGAATTGTCTTGAGTAAAAAAACGCTCCGCTAGATAATAGCTTTCTCACTGAAGATCCAGGATATTTGACCTTTTCATTGTCTTGATATCGTAACTCATCAAACTCTCTATCGAAAATGTAATCATATTCGTCGCAATTCAAACAATAGAATTCGGTCCCAGTAATTCTATAAATCTTATCATCCAACGTAGGTGAAGCGACAAGTTCATGTTGAGTTATAAATCCCAAAAAAACTTTACCTTTCAATGGAAGTAATCCGATGAACCCCAATAGCTTGTTTCGCTTTGGAGTTACATCACGATAAGAGCTAAGATTGATATAGTCTTTTAATACAAATTCAACCAAAACTTTGCAATCATCCTTCTCACTATGATGACGTTTATGGCCAAGGATTCGACTTCGTATTCCCTTTTGTTCGTATGTTGGGTTTGGATGTCTGATAATTAATGCATGTGTTGAAGTGGTCAAAACAAACGTTCTCGGTTTGTCGTTGAGGTACAATCGCATCGTTTTATCGGTGGTTGTCTATCAGGAATACCACGTGAATGTTTTGTAATAGAGGCTAGCCCGATTTATCTTTTTTGAGATTTCTGTTGCAATTATGATGCAAAGTAAACAGAAAGAAAAAGAATGCACGCTCGATCTAACTAATGCTGTGTGTTAATGTAGGTGTCTCAAAAGTAATTGATACGACATTGCGCCGCATTTTGCTACAAAAGTACACACACCCTTTGTTTGTGCAAAGTAATAAATTGACGCCGGGATTCACTGCTCATAGTGGTTTAATTATGGTGAAAGCGCGGTGGAATATAGCTTGACAAAGCATGGCTCGACATGACTCTAATTTGGCTTTAGGAAAGAACAATTGACGACCGTTCAGCACGCGTGAGAAGTACAATAACAGAGGAAGCACAATGCTAAGAAGAGACACATCAACATCAACTTGAAGGTATTCAGTCCTGTCGGT